>Ga0209317_1000140_pt1 | contig 95795 bp, 91 predicted proteins | sample RifGroB2_FD_183994 | JGI IMG/M metagenome (GOLD analysis project Ga0209317, IMG submission 183994) | Soil microbial communities from Rifle, Colorado, USA - Groundwater B2 (SPAdes) (version 2) | ecosystem: Environmental > Terrestrial > Soil > Unclassified | place: Rifle, Colorado | collected... | reverse complement strand
GCTTTCGGCTATAGGATTCCGGTCATTACGGCTCCTTCAGGACTTGCACCCTTTAGATTAACAGCATGCCCGGCACACTAAATATTCTGCCCCGCTGGGGCAATGCTGGTCGCAAGGCAAAAGTGCCAGCGGCGTTCGACTGAGCTCACGCCGAAGTCACTAAATATTTATAGAATAACGATAATCCGTAACACCAGAAGTGCCGTAGGTACGAAATAATCCAATTTTAAAATTCACTCCGATGTTTCCAACCGCCTTCTATTCCTTTCTCAACATCCACAGTTTGGCCCTTAATGGTTTGAATGTTACCTAACTTAAAAGAGGTGGCCACCCAAGTGACCGCCTCTTTTAGGTATGATTCCTTCAGCATATTATGGCTTATTAACGGTATTCATCTGAAGGGTTACTGCTGTTTGCGCCAACATTCTTCCGTTTATTGAAGCGCCTGTTTTTAAATTAATACCAGTCTTGCTTAAAATGTTTCCTTCAAAATGACTGGTTGTGCCTAAGGTAACGGCGCCAGATGTCTGCCAGAAAATATTCTTTGCCAGTGCGCCACCTGCAAGGGTAACTTTTACTGCTGAACTCATATTAAGGGTTCCGGCAACCTGGAATATCCAGACATCGGTCGAACTGCCCGAAATAGTAATATTAGTTGGAATAACAACTGCAGATGTAAATTTATAGAGGCCAGGTGTAAGTGTTTTTCCACCAATATTACCGCCGCCCAGATTCACGAATTTAGGGGTAGTACGTCCGGCGGCATCAGTGTATGCAGCTTGCATGTTACTTACTGCAGTTGTTAACTTGCTGGCAGCAGTTACCTTACAGGGTGGGCCGGCAGCATCAACGGAGTATATGATTCCGGTTACTTCAGTACAATTCAGAAGGATAGCTGCACCAGTAATTGGGCTTGATCCAACATTCCCGGTTACTGCAGAAGGATAGACACTGGTAACTCCTGATTTCGATAAAATCACGAACTCGCCTGCAACTCCAAGTTCGACCACTTTCAGTACACTACCTTTTGGTATTTTACCAGCCTTTAATAATGATGCTTCGGAATCCAGGTCTGAAGCGTTTGAAACTGCAGACACTTCCGGACCATAGGAAGAGTCCATACTTTTACTGCAACCCGAAACTATTACAACCAATAGCACTGCTAAGGCTGGTAATATTTTTATTAGTTTCATTGTATTGATTATTATTCGTGACGACATTATCACATGTCAAAAGTGAAGCCTTAATTTCCGGGAAAGTTACACAACTCTGATATTAAGTTGCATAATTATCACCTTTCTGTTCCTGCTAAATTTGGTTTGTATTTACATCCTCTCCATGTACCAGTTCAACTGTTTTTCCATTTTTTTGTAGCTAAAAATGCGGGAAATGATTTTCTGAAGCCGAAAGAAGGCCGTTTCGCTTTTCACTACATAATCGAAAGCATGGTGATGCATACAATCAATTGCCACGTCAATTTTATCCTGTGAGGAGAGTATCACAACCGGAATATCCGGATTGAATGCCTTGATCAGGTCAAGTGTTTCAATTCCGTTCATGGCGTTACTATAAATGTCATCCAAATGATAATCTAAAATGATCACATCTGGGTTGCGTGATAAATTTGCTATACAAAGTTCGCCTGTAGCGTATGTTTCAATGATAAAATCAGCATGTTGAAGAAAATCTATTTCCAATGATTTCAGAAATAACGCATCATCATCAATCAGGAAGATCTTTATTTTATCGTTGTTCATTTGTCTCTGTTTTTAATCCGGTTATAGTCTTCTTTTAATTCTTCACAAGCCTGAACACATACAGTTTCAATCCGAAGTACCATCTCAGGTATTCCTTCTAACTGAAGTTGGGTGCTTGCAAATTCCTGAACCTTTCTGGCCATATTTTCGAAATCGGCATGAATGCCCATGATTGAAAAGGAGGGAATCATTTTATGGACAGCCGCATACAATACCTTCCAGTCTTTATCCTGCAAACCTTGCTTCATCGAATTGATTAACGGTGGGGTTTGTACCAGGTAAAGCGAAATCATTTCCATCATCAATACCGGATTTGATTTTGTACGGTGGATTAAATATTGCAAGTCGGTGCATTTTGACTTTAAATTTTCAGGGACTGCTTCAGTTATATTCTCTTTAACAAATAAGTTATTCTTAACAAACCCAACTATTTTAGTATATAATACTTTTTCATCAACAGGCTTCGAAATGTAATCATTCATGCCAACGAACCGGCATTTTTCCAGATCAACCGTAGTAACATCGGCAGTTAATGCGATGATCGGAATGTCAGATTTCATGGTGTTCCGAATGTATTCGGTAGCTTCAAAACCATTCATTTCCGGCATTTGCAGATCCATCAATATAACATCATAAGTGTTGGAACTTAGTTTTTCGATGGCTATTAACCCGTTGTCGGCTATATCGCATTCAAATCCGAAATCATCCAGCAGGGTTTTCATAAGTAACTGATTGAGAGCAATATCTTCAACCACCAATACTCTTATGTCTTTCATATCCGGATCCAATTCCATTGTTCCTATTTCCAATTCGGCATCAGCTTTTGTTTTCAGAAAACTTAAGATAAAACCAAAAGTTGAGCCCTCGTTCAATTTACTTTTTACACTAATGGTTCCACCTTGCGCTTCGACCAATTGTTTAACTATGGCCAGCCCTAATCCTGTTCCACCATACAATCGCGACGTACCGCTCGAAGCCTGCTGAAAGTTTTCAAAAATCCTTTCTATTTTCTCTTCCGATATTCCAATACCTGTATCTTTAACTGAAAATTCAATGCTTACATTATTTTCGTCTTCATTCAGAAAACGGACGCTTACAACAATTTTTCCCTTGTTTGTAAACTTTACTGCATTGCTCACCAGGTTAAGAATTATCTGGTGCAATCGAACCGGGTCGCCAACTAAAACCTCAGGAATATTAGCATCATATTCCTTAATCAAAACAATATTCTTTTCCCTGATTTTTGATTCAAATAAATGAAGCATGGCTGAAATAGATATCGCCATTTTGAAAGGTATTTGCTCAAATATCATTTTGCCGGCATCAACCTTAGCCAGATCGAGTATATCGTTAATGAGTACGATTAATGCGTCGCCACTCATTTTGATGGCTTGTAAATATTCTTTTTGCCGGGGCGAAAAATCAATCTTCAACAATACTTTGGTGAAACCGATAATCGCATTCATTGGAGTACGGATTTCATGGCTCATATTCGACAAAAACTGTTGTTTCGATTTCACTGCATTTTCAGCTACCCGTTTGGCCTCTTCGGCTTTTATTTTTGCTTCTTCAGCAATTCCTACAGCCAACTCGGCAAATACAATCGCTTCGGTCAATTCTCCTGAAATTCTTTTTTGTTCAGTCACATCCCTGGCGACAATCACTACGCCCAGTACATTTCCCCGGTCATCTTTATAAACCGATCCGTTGAATAATACGTCAGTCAGCTTGCCATATTTATGCCGAAGAGTTAGTGGGGAATCAGCAACCGATCCTTTGGCAAAAACCTCCAGATAAACTTCACGCGCTTTTTGAGGTTCTGTAAAATAATCAAAAAAGTCGGTGCCGGTGAGTTCCTGACGTGTCAGGCCAGTTATGTTTACCGTCGCCTCATTCATATCAGTGATCTTACCTTCAGGGCTTATGGTAACCAATGGATCACGACTCGCTTCAATAAGGCTAAGAGAATATTGGGAAGCTAATTTTAAAGATTTGCTGATTGCTTCAAGTTCTATATTTGCAATTTCGCCTTTTTCTTTTTCCCTGATTTGATATACCAGTTCAGTATCAGCAATGATTAACTCTTCAGCCCGTTTTTCTTTCTCTTCGTTTTGAAAGAGAAGTTCCTTGTTGGCAATAATTAATTCAGCAGCCCGTTTTTCTTTCTCTTTATTTTGAAAGGCCAGTTCCTTGTTGGCCATGACCAGTTCCGCAGCCCGTTTTTCCTTCTCCTTGTTTTGAAAGGCCAGTTCTTTGTTAGCAATGATCAGCTCTGCCGCCTGTTTTTCTTTCATCTCGTTTTGAAAGGCCAGTTCTTTGTTGGCAATGACAAGTTCCGCAGCCCGTTTTTCTTTTTCATCGTTTTGAAAAGCAAGTTCTTTGTTGGCAATGCTTAACTCGTCGGCCCGTTTTTCTTTCTCTTTGTTTTGAAAGACAAGTTCTTTGTTTGCCAGGATGAGCTCTGCTGCACGTTTTTCTTTCTCTTCGTTTTGGTAGGCAAGTTCCTTGTTGGCTATGATTAATTCTGCCGCCCGTTTTTCTTTTTCATTGTTCTGAAAAGCAAGTTCTTTGTTGGCAGCCCTTAACTCCATAGCCCATTTTTGCTCGGCTATGTCTCTGGCCACCACAACCGCACCAAGCACATTTCCCCGATCATCTTTATAAACCGATCCGTTAAATAAAACATCGGTAAGCTTGCCGTCTTTATGTTGAAACGTAAGTGGGGAATCAGTAACCGATCCATTTGAAAACACTTCCTGGTAAACTTCACGCGCTTTTTGTGGTTCTGTGAAATAATCAATGAAATCAGAACCGATCAGTTTTTCACGTTCTATGCCGGTAATGTTTACCTTTGCCTGATTCATATCGGTAATCTTTCCTTCGATACTGATGGTAATCAAGGGATCCAGGCTGGCTTCTATCAAACTGCTGGCGTATTGAGATTCATGCGACTTTGTTCTTTCCATTATATTTGCTTTAAAACGCCTTCGATTTGTTCAATTAATGCTTTAAGAATTTCCGACTTCTTCAATCGGGCTTCTCCTTTTGTCCTTTAGTTGTTTAAAGTGCGACGGCGAGAGCCCGGTCATTTTTTTAAATTGATTGGATAGGTGAGCCACACTGCTGTAATTCATTTTCCATGCTATTTCAGTAATGTTTAATTCTCCGTATATAATCAATTCCTTAATCCGTTCAACTTTGTGAGAAATGATGAATTGTTCGATCGTAGTACCCTGTACTTCCGAAAATAAATTAGCCAGGTAGGTATAATCGTGGTTTAGTTTTTCACTTAAATAATTAGAAAAGTTGGTCTTGATTATTTCATTAGAATGATGGACCATTTCGATGACCGTATTTTTGATTTTTTCAATCAAAACAGCTCTTTTATCGTCAATCAATTCAAATCCTGAATTTAGCAAAGCAGTTTTCAGCTTCCCGCTCTGTTCAACGGAAATGTTTTCCATGATCTCAACTTCACCTAAATCAACCACAATGAAATGAAGCCCAAGTTTCTTCAACTCTTCTTTCACCGCTATTTTACAGCGGTTGCTTACCATATATTTGATGTAAAGTTTCAAATTTGCACGAGTTAACAGGAATTGCGGTCAAAGGTGCACCCAATTTATCAGGAAATGTTACACAACTTCGAAAATAAGTTGCATAATTCACACATTCATGTTTCGTAAGTTTTGTTTAAAAATAAATCAGCTTTTTGCTTAACCCCGCTCCGTTTAAATTAACCCGAAGTACATAAATTCCTTTGGGATATCCGGTCAGATCAAAGTCAAATTGGGTTGAATTGACACTGACCTTAAATTGTCTTGAAAACAATTCCCTGCCTTTTAAGTCGCTGACCGACAGGTCGGCAATTCCTGTTTTGGGATGGAAAAGATTTAAATTAAAGCTGCCACTTGATGGATTGGGAAATACAACGGCCTCAAGTGAATTGCTTAAAATATCAATAATAATATTGCCATAAGCTGCATTATGCCCGTCAACCTGCAACCAATATTGCTTTCCCGGATCGAGTTCCAGATTTTCGATAATAGCAGTTTTATCGCTGTTTGAGCGGTTGTCGTTGGCTGCAAGTAAGGAATACTGAGTTCTGTCGCCCGATAAAATGGATGAATAAGAATCGGCCCGATAAACAGCAATCTGGTCATCAAATCCATACGTATTTATGGTAACCAAACCGTTCGATGGCGAAATAAAAGTAAACCACACCGAATTGTCAATTAAGCTTCTGCCGGAAGTAAAATCAGGGCACCAGCTTTTTTTCACCAAACAACCCGACGACGGAGGATTGGGCTCATTCATTTCAGGTGTTGCACATTTGTTTGAATATCCTGTATTTCTCCCTAAAAACAATTTTGATGCATGGATAACATCATCGTTTGGCTGAATGATTACATGCAGCAATATACTGTCGGAGGCGATGCAGTGGCCATTGGTCCCGGTCACTTTAACCCATGTATCAAAAGATTTGGTGTAATTAGCTGATGGATTTAAGGAAAGGAACAGGGTATTGGAATGAATAGTGGTATCAATTAATTCAGGTTTGTCAATTTTGAAACTGTAATTTACTGCGCCACTTGCTTTCAAGGCAAAATCTTTCAGGTCGCAACCACAAACCGTGCTGTCTCTTCTGGCTTTCAGGAACCTGACATCAAGCTTACTTCTGGCCAGGATATATTTTTTTTGGATAAGTTCATGACTTCCGTATTTATTTGATGTAGTTAACTTTACTGAATAAGTACCGTCTTTTAAAAACAAAATCTCCGGATTTTGAGAAGTACTGTCAGTGCCATTGGTAAAGCTATAAAACGGTGGATCAATCTCCCAGTTCCATCCGGTTGGCCTGTGCGTTGTTTTATCGGTAAACTTGATTGGAGAATTCACACATACTTCCTGCAATTCGGCGCGAAAGTTAGTTTTTGGCGGCATTTTCCATATCCCGTTAAGTGTTTTTCTTGTATTCGATGGGTCGAGCCAGTGAGCAAGCTGTTCGGTGTAAGATGCATGATAGTTCCAGGACAAGGACAATTTTCCGAAAAGTATGACCGAATTAACTCCCCCGTGAAGCTGCCCGGCAATTCGCTTATTCTGGTCAAAAAGCGGGCCGCCTGAAGAGCCTGCTTTGGGCAAACCATGATCGAACAGAACATTCCAATGTGTATCGGGCAATGTGGTCGAAATTAACCGAAGATCTTCAGAGAACCATTCTATTTTTTCAGGATAGCTGAATGCAGTATTGCCGGCAGTTGCTATACTTTTTGATTCTCCGTCGGGATGGTGCAAACAGGCGCCGGATCTGGGATTTATCCCCGTGACATCCCATCCGGCATAAAATGGATTGTATTCATCGGGCGGATATTCATTGAGCAATAATAAGGAAAAATCGGAATGACTGCTACCCGCCTTAAATGTTGCTCCCGATAAAGTCTGAGAAAATGAAGCATCATCCGATTTACACGTCGAATCTTCGTAATTAAAATAGGTAATTAATGTATTTGCTGTCAACTCGGTGTGAATGCAATGATTTGCTGTCAGGAAATAGGGTGTCTCATCTTCTTTGACATTATTTAATAAAGCTCCAGTACAAAAATATGAATTCTGAAAGTCATGGAAAGTCATCAGGCAAACACTGTGTTTTTCTACTTGCCAATCGGCTCCTTCTTCACAATTAATACCTATACGGTCGTCGGCCAATCGCTTCAAATCGGTATAAGCCTGCGATACTGCCCCAAGCACCAGTTCTCCTGAAAACTCAGGCGATAGGGGCTCAAAATATTCGATGATCATATTTTTGCCCTGAAATTCAGCAACAGGCAAACGATTTCCCGGATTATTATTGTTTTGTGTGAAAGCTCCCCGAATCAAAGTTTTAGAGGAATCATAAATAAAGACTTTGGCCTTTGGAGGAAGGTGATATTTCTTAAAATAAATTCCGAGAGAGTAGGCATCTTCAGACTCAACCTTATATTGCCAAATAATACCTTTGCCCTGAATTTCGGTCCTGATTCCAGCTTCTTTGATATTGATATCACAGGATTGAACAACTCCATACCTGTTGTCTATTTTGAGTTTCTGATCTTCCTTCAGCATTTTTTCTACACGAACTGAATCTAATTTCAAGGTCGGGATAAGTAATGCACTCTTCTGTTCCATAAAAAAACTCTCGGGGAAACCTTTCTCCTGTACCTGAGCTTTCGATTCGAAACAATGAATACCAATTCCAAAAATCAGGATAAGAACTAATCCATATCGGTGTAAAAGTTTCACATTTTCTGTTTTTACCAATCCTGAATGCCGCGGTTACCAATCAGACAATTGATTTCGGGAAAAACCCTATCGTAAGCAAAATAACTGAAAACTTTTTTGATTCCGCTGAAAGTCAAAAGAAAACTTCCGTCCGTATATTTTCAGGCGGGAGCCCGTATTTTTCGAGTATCGCCGTTACTTCTTCAATCATGTCCGAATTTCCGCAAAGATAACAAATGGTATCCTTTTGAACAGGATTCTCTTTCAGGCAGGAAGTTACCCTGCCAAAATAGTCACCCTTTTCGTGCCTTGATGTGCATAGAAAGTACCTCTCCGGTTTAAATGCCTCCCTTCCATAAGCCTCATCAGCAAAATGTACCCCGTGCAATACCCGGTAGTTCAAATCAGGATAAGATTTTACGTACGAATGAAATGGAGAAATTCCGGTTCCGGAAGCAATCAGCAGGGTCGGATGTCCCAGTTTGGTCTTTTCGTTGAGAATAAAATAACCTTTCGGCCCTTCAACATCCAATTCTGAACCGGGTTCCAGGTGACGCAGGTATCGCGAAAATTCACCGGATGGAATCTCACGGATTAAAAAATCGAGGTAATTATCAGTTGTTGAACTGAAAATGGAATATTCGCGGCCTTTTTGCTCATCCGGAATGCGAATAACCACATACTGGCCTGGCTCAAATTGAAAATCCTGACGGTCGAGCCGCAAGATAAAAGTTTCAGGAGTTAAGTTGATAATCTCTAATACACGATGTTTTCTGCGCTTCATCTACTTTGTTTCAAATGAGTCATTAAGTGGTCATTGGTTGTCATAGTTGTCTTGGTTGTCTTTGTTGTCATAGTTGTCATAGTTGTCAAGGTATTGCATGCAGTTTTTAACATGTAATCACGCGAAGTGAATGACCATGAATCACGCGAAGCAAATGACCACAAATGACAATTCTTTCTGCCGACTGCGACTGAACACTGGGAACTGCCCTACCCATTCACATGCCTTTCAGCATGATAAGATGACCGCACCAACGGACTGCTTTCGACATACGAAAATCCCTTTTTCATGCCTTCTTCCCGATATTTTTCAAATACTTCAGGCTTAATGTATTCCTTTACGGGCAACAAATTGGCGTCGGGCTGAAGGTACTGGCCGATCGTCAAAACTTTACACCCGGCAACACGAAGGTCGTCCATGGTTTGTAAAACTTCTTCTTCGGTTTCGCCCAAACCCACCATGATTCCAGATTTAGATACCATTCCGGCTCCTGAAATAAATTTAATAGTCTGCAAACTACGGTCATATCGCGCAGTACTCCTAACTTTTGGAGTCAGACGGCGCACGGTTTCCATATTGTGCGAAATCACATCTGGTGCAGCATCAATCACTTTTTGGATTAATTCAGGATTGGCATTAAAATCAGGAATAAGGGTTTCAATGGTGGTTTCCGGGTTCAGCTCTTTAATTTTCCGGATGGTAGTTGCCCAAAATCCGGCGCCACCATCGGGCAGATCGTCACGGGTGACCGAAGTGATCACGCAATGCTTTAAGGCAAGTGTTTGTATTGTTTTAGCCAGACGAAGAGGTTCCAGCAAGTCAACCGGATCGGGGATATCGTTTTTGACATAGCAAAACCGACAATTCCGGGTACATTTATCGCCCAGAATCATGAAACTGGCCGTTCCGGCATTCCAGCATTCGCCTTTATTGGGGCAGTTCCCGCTGGTACATATCGTATTTAAATGGTGATCGGCTATTAATCGTTTAACTTTCGAATAGTTCTCGCCTTTGGGCAATTGTGACTTCATCCAACGCGGCAATCGTTCCCTCTCTGTTATTAAATCAGTCATATTTCATTGATGTATTCAGGCAATGAAACAGTATTCAGGTAATGAAGTTCACTAAACGGAGATTTTTTGGCACCATTTTCGCGAATGATTCATTGAACTAAAGTTAAACCAACAGGATTACAAATCCCAATCTAAACAAGGTAGAGAGGCACGAAATCACGAAAAACACTAAAAATGGAATTTTGTCGTACACCCGTTCAATTGAATCAATCAAATACATTTCATAAATTTTGTATCTTTGCTTCATGTACTTAGATAATAAAAAAATAGAAACGATCAGGCACTACTTCGAAACACAACCAGTTTTGAAAGCTTATCTTTTTGGTTCATATGTTCGTGATGAGGCTGATAACCAAAGTGATATTGATATTCTTGTTGATTTGGATTATTCTCAAAATATTGGGTTGCAATTCATGCAAATGAAGTGCGACCTTGAGAAACTTTTAAGCAAAAACGTGGATCTCGTATCCTCAAATGGCTTGTCAAAATACATTCAACCATTGGTTGACAATGAAAAGCAACTAATATATGCGAGGTAGATTAGGTGACAAGGTGAGACTACAACATATCTTTGATAACATATTGAATCACTAAAAAGCCACACCTGTATTTACAGGCATGGCTTTTTTTTTAACCTTTGTGTATCGTTTTCTTTAGGACGACGCTTATACCTCAGTCTTTTTTAATAGTTGTTAAAATCCCACTTTCCGCGATAGGCGCGGGTACGCATCAGGTTGGCATAGTCGTCGTTTATAAATTCTTCTTTTTTAGGATTCCACTTCAACGGGCGCTGTAATTCGTAAGCGATATTCACAATATTACAGACCGATGCTGTGCGGTGCCCGGTTTCCACATCCGAAACCGGACGGGAGCGTTTTTTCATGGCGTCCACCCAATCCTGATAATGGTTGGTGCTTATATAAACCCTCTTATCACTCGGTTTCAATTCGGCTTTTGCCAGATCTTTATTGGGGAAAGTCCTTAAAAATTCGCGACTGACTTCAATCCGGCCTTCTGTTCCAATAAACTGAACGGCATTGCCTTCGCCCCAATTTTTGTGGTTCACCACTACCCCATTTTCATATTTCATCGATAGTCCGGTTTTTGCAGGAACTAAAGGCGGCAGAAACTGAACCGGGCCCGATTTGTCCATGTCCAATCCCCATTGAGCAATATCGAACATGTGAGCGCCCCAATCGGTAACCAGGCCGCCGCCAAAATCGCGGTAGCCGCGCCACCAGGCCCATTTCTCGTCGCCAAAAACAGGCGCCAGATCAGGATGCCATCCACGATAAAATGATGGTCCAACCCATTCGTTCCAGTCGAGTTCGACAGGTGGTTCCTTAACCGGTAAGCTGCAATGCTTCACCGGTTCACCAACATTAACATTGACTTCGGTAATTTGACCTATGTACCCGTTGCGAACCAGTTCTACGGCATGGCGGAAAGCTCTCCATGAACGTTGCATATTTCCGGTTTGAAAAACCCGGTCATATTTGCGGGTAGCATTCACCATAGCCCGGCCTTCGGCAATGGTCAGCGCCATTGGCTTTTCACAGTAAATATCCTTTCCGGCTTTGGCGGCATCAACGGCGACCTGGGCATGCCAATGGTCGGGAGTGGCAATAACCACCGCATCAATGTCTTTCCTTTCTAAGAGTTCGCGGTAATATTTGTAGGTATCCACATTGGCTGTCAGGTTTTTAGCTTTGTTACTGACATCAGCAGCACCTTTGAATTTTTCAAGTTTCTTCTGGTCCACATCGCAGGCAGCCAGGGCAACGGTTTCAAGGCATTTTCCGATCCCATTAAGCAAAGTATAGGACTGTTTCCCAACACCAATGTATCCTATGTTGATGCGGTCGTTGGCGGCAATAAATCCATTTCCGCCCAAAACATGACGTGGAATAACTGTAAATACAGCGGCAGCCATGGCCGAATTACCGATGAATTTTCGCCGGTTCATTTTTTCGCTCATAGTAATTGATTTAATTAGTTTAAAAAAGTTTAAGTAAAGCGTACCAAATATAATTGTTTTAAAACTGAAACGAAACTCAGCTCCTCAAGATATGTATCCGTCACATTAATTCCACTTTAATTTAATCCATTATATTTGCAATATAATCGGAGTAAATAGCGTGAAGTAAAATAATTATGAGCAAAACATACAATTGGGCCATACTTGGATGCGGAAAAATTGCCCGTAAATTTGTCGCCGATCTTAAATTGCTTCCCAATGCGCGGCTTTATGCTGCCGCTTCAAGGTCAATCGAAAATGCCCGGAATTTTGCATCTGAACTGGGTTTCGAAAAGGCTTATGGCAGCTACGAAGATATGGTGAATGATCCCGAAGTTGACGTGGTTTACATTGCCTCGCCGCACTCGCACCATTGCGAACATACGCTTTTGTGCCTGAACCACCGGAAAGCTGTTTTGTGCGAAAAGGCTTTTGCCCTCAATTCCCGTGAAGTTGATTTAATGATTGAAGCTGCGCGAAAGAACAACACCTTCCTGATGGAAGCCTTCTGGACGATGTTTCAGCCCAGTTTCCTGAAAGCGATGGAGATCATCCGTTCAGGAGAACTTGGCGCCCTTAAAATGGTCAGGGCAGATCTGGCTTTCAATGCCGAATACAATCCGGAGAAACGGTTGTACAATGTAAACCTGGGAGGCGGTTCGTTGCTCGACATCGGCATTTACCCCATTTTTATGTCGCTGATGGCGCTCGGCAAACCTTCAGAAATACAAACAATGACCTCGTTCTGCCCAACCGGCGCCGAAGAAAGCATCATGATGTCGTTCCGCTATCCCGGAGGAGAACTGGCTTCTCTGGTTTCGAGCTTTGCTGCTTTTTCAAGTACTCAAAACGAATTTTGGTTCGAAAACGGATTCATCAGGTTAAACCGCCGTTTTTATACCCCTACTACCCTTACCTTCTGGAAAATACAAGAAGAAGAAAAAGTAATTACGTTTGAAAAAGGCGCTGGTTTTGGTTACGAACTGGAAGCTGCCCATGTGATGGATTGCCTGGATGCCGGGAAAATCGAAAGTGAGTTGATGCCCTGGTCGGTTTCTTGCGATCTGATGGAAATCATGGATCGTGTCCGGAAAGAAGCAGGGATCGTATTTCCAGGGCACGATTAAAATGGTATATTTACCTTCAATCAAATTCCTAAATAATGATCCGGCAGAATGATATCACGGTAAGTTCATGGGAACAACTTTGCGAGGAAGTTTACCACGAGTCGTGGAAACCCGATTTGGGAAGGTACCGCTCCGATTATGCTTTCAGGGGATTGTCGGACATGAATTACGAACTGAAAAACAGTTTCCTGCGGAATTGCGGCGATAAACCTGAGTTGGAGTATCACCTGCTTCGAAATTTCAGGAAATATTCCATTTCGAGCGATCCGATACTGACCAGCACATTTTGGCGTTCGCTTGTGCTTGCGCAACATCACGGTTTACCCACCCGGCTGATTGACTGGACTTACTCGCCTTTTATTGCCATGCACTTTGCAACAGCCAATACCGAAAAATATGATATTGATGGTGTGATATGGAAAGTTGATTTTGTGAAAGTGAACCAGCTCGTACCGGCGCCATTCAGCGATGGGCTGAATGAAGAAAAGTGCAACGCTTTTACACTCGAAATGCTTGAAAAAATCGTTTCGTTATCTGATTTCGACAGGCTGTTTAATCAAAATCAGGTCTTGTTTTTTGAACCGCCTTCACTCGATGAGCGCATCGTAAACCAGTTCGCCTTATTTTCGGTCATGATGAACCCAACTGCCATCATGGATGAATGGCTGATCATTCATCAGGATTTATACCGACGTATCATTATTCCAAAAGAATTGAAGCTTGAAGTCAGGGACAAGCTTGATCAGGCAAATATTACTGAAAGGGTTCTTTTCCCAGGTCTGGACGGATTGGCTAAATGGTTAAAACGACACTACAAACCAGTATTTTAGAAAAAAACTAGCTTATCAAAATCATCACTGATCTCCAATCCTTTCGGTAATTTTATTCCCGATAGTAAAAGGAAATGAAATCCCAAGCCTGTTGGCTAAATAACAAGCCATAAAAAAGAAAGGAATAATGGATGTGAACGGACTGTAAATTTCATCTAACTCAGTTTCGTTAATCTCAAACACTTTAGCCCCTGCATTCCTCAGAATATCCATAAGCTTTTGGGTTCGTTTGTATAAGATGCTTTTTGTAGGATTGATCACAATTACAATCGCATTTTCGGCTGTTTCTTTATAACCATGTTCGTATTGCGAAAGAGACATCGCGACAAATGGGAATTTTGTTGATTCACTAAGCATTAAAGCTGCCTGATAAGCTGTTCCGACATTAGGTCCGTTACCGATTATGTTGATACATTTTAACTTCTTCCTTTTAATGCTGGATTCGATGGATGATCCAACAGATTCACCGACAAGTTCAAATTCAGGAAACTTTCGTTCCATCAAATCCAAAGCATGTTTCACGTCAAATCCATGACCAAGATAAAGTACAATCAGTGTATTGATAAATGTTTTTGTTGAAGAATATTTTTCGACACCGGCAAAAATCTGAACAGCTAACTTCATATTGGGCTGATTGGTTAAACCGGAATCCATTTCGTTCACAATGGCAACGAACTCGCGAAAACATTTGGCACAGTTGATTACATCGGTGGTTCGTCCAGACTGTGATATGAGTACCGCATTTTCAAATTGCCTGATCTTCTGAATATAATAGAAATAATCACCTGCCAGTTCAGGAAATATCTTAACTCCCAGATATCGGAGAACAATTGCAGCATAGTAGGAAGAACCCATCCCGATGTACGGAACTTTGTCGGGCAATATCAGGCCTTTATTTTTTTCATAACAAAGTTTGGCCTGCATCGGAATATCGTACAATTCTTTTTCCATTTTTGCTCTTGTTTATAACAAAAAACCCCACTCAGGAGTGGGGTTTCGTATGTTTATTCACCTAACTGACGATGATTATTTCACCTTATATACAACTGCTTTAAAAGCTAAAGGGTGATTCATTGCTAAATCAGCCAAAACTTTACGGTTGATTTCAACATTTGCTTTTTTGAGCAAACCAATAAACTGAGAATAAGATAAACCTTCGGTTCGAACGGCTGCATTAATACGCTGAATCCATAATCCACGGAAATTTCTCTTCTTCACTTTTCTGTCTCTGTAGGCATATTGCAAACCCTTTTCCCAGGTATTTTTTGCAACGGTCCATACATTCTTACGGGCGCCGAAGTTACCTCTGGTAAGCTTCAGGACTTTTTTTCTGCGAGCCCGGGATGCTACGGCATTTACTGATCTTGGCATAAAACTGATTTTAGAATGGTTAGCGCCCCAATTTTGGGATCTTCAAGCTAATGCATTCGATTAATAACTTAATTTAATTACTCTGAAAAAGAAAACATGATTAGATGGTCAACATCGCCTTTACATTTGGCACATCCGATTTTGCAACAGTTCCCCAATAAGTCAGGTTACGTTTACGCTTGGTGCTTTTCTTGGTCAAAATGTGACTTTTGAAGGCATGTTTTCTTTTAATTTTTCCGGTGCCGGTTAATTTAAACCTTTTTTTAGCTCCGGAGATCGTCTTCATTTTTGGCATTTTCCTAAAATTAATGTATGTAAGAAATTTATTTCTTCTTTCTAGGTGAAATAAACATGGTCATTCGTTTTCCTTCTAATTGTGGCAATTGCTCAACTTTGCCGACTTCTTCCAGTTCCTGTGCAAACCTGAGAAGTAAAATTTCGCCCTGTTCTTTAAAAAGGATGGACCTTCCCTTGAAGAATACATAAGCTTTTACCTTGGCGCCTTCATGTAAAAATTTTTCGGCATGGCGCATTTTGAATTGAAAATCATGGTCATCAGTATTCGGGCCGAAACGGATTTCCTTAACTACAACCTGTACAGTTTTAGCTTTAATTTCCTTCTGTTTCTTTTTCTGCTGATATAAAAACTTCTGGTAATCAGTAATTTTACAGACTGGCGGATCTGCGTTTGGTGAGATTTCCACAAGGTCAAGTTCAAGAGCATCTGCCATCTTTAAAGCTTCTGCAAGCGAAAAAACACCAGGGTTTTCGATGTTATCGCCTACAACACGAACTTGTAGTGCACGAATTTTCTCATTAATCCGGTGCTGGGCAGCAGCTTCTGCCCTACCACCATTGTATGGTCTTTTTACAGCTATGGCCAAATTCTCCTATTATTAGTTAATATTTTTAATTGTTTACTGATGATAACTGTTCTTTTACCTCGGCTTTAATCAATGCAATAAATCCAGGAATATCCATTATTCCTTTATCGCCATCTCCTTGCCGCCTCACAGATACTTGCTGATTTTCAGCCTCTTGTTCGCCAACTATCAATAAATAAGGGATACGTTTCATCTCGTTATCCCTGATCTTCCGACCGATTTTTTCATTACGGTCGTCAATTATGGTGCGAATATCGGAATTATTTAGAAATTCTGAAACACTTTTTGCATAATCATTGTACTTTTCGCTGATTGGTAACACAACAACCTGATCGGGAGTTAACCAAAGCGGAAATTTCCCGGCTGTATGCTCAATTAAAACCGCTACAAAACGTTCCATCGAACCGAATGGGGCACGGTGGATCATCACCGGACGGTGCCGTTTATCATCAGATCCAATGTACTCCAATTCAAACCGCTCAGGAAGATTGTAGTCCACCTGAATCGTTCCAAGTTGCCAACTGCGCCCCAAAGCATCTTTAATCATGAAATCGAGTTTCGGACCATAAAAAGCAGCTTCACCTATAACGGTCACCGTTTTCAGGCCTTTTTCTGCTGAAGCCTCGATAATTGCCTGCTCTGCCTTATCCCAGTTTTCGGATGAACCGATATATTTTTCAGGTTTATCCGGATCGCGTAAGGAAATCTGGGCCGAATAATTTTCGAAGTTCAAGGCTTTGAAAATGATAAAGATAATATCAATCACTTTCTTGAATTCATCTTTGATCTGGTCAGGCCGGCAGAAAAGATGCGCATCATCCTGAGTAAATCCTCGCACACGGGTCAATCCATGCAATTCGCCACTTTGTTCGTAACGGTAAACGGTTCCGAACTCAGCCATGCGAATGGGTAAATCTTTATACGATCGTGGTTTGAATTTGTATATTTCGCAGTGGTGAGGGCAGTTCATCGGTTTCAGCATATATTCTTCGCCTTCAGCCGGGGTTTTGATGGTCTGAAACGAATCGGCACCGTATTTCTGGAAATGTCCCGACATTTTATAAAGGTTGACATCACCGATATGAGGAGTAATCACCTGCTCATAGCCGAATTTTTTCTGGACACGTTTCAGGAAATCTTCCAATTGCTGACGCAACATGGCTCCTTTGGGCAACCACATGGGTAAGCCCTGACCGACATTTTGCGAAAAGGTGAACAATTCCATTTCCTTGCCCAGTTTTCGGTGATCACGCTTTTTGGCTTCTTCAACCAAAACCAGGTATTCCTCCAGCATTTTCTGTTTCGGAAAAGTGATGCCATAAACACGGGTGAGCATTTTGTTCTTTTCGTTACCTCTCCAGTAAGCTCCTGCAATCGAGGTAAGTTTAACCGATTTAATAAATCCGGTGTTTGGCAAGTGCGGTCCACGGCATAAATCGGTAAAACCACCCTGATTGTAAACCGTTATTGTGCCGTCCTCCAGTTCACCAATCAGTTCTTCTTTCAGGATATCGCCTTTTGCTGAAAACATTTTAAGCGCTTCTTCCTTTGAAATATCTTTTCTGACAATATCATGTTTTTCGCGGGCCAACTCAATGATTTTCTTTTCGATTTTTTCCAGATCCTTTTCGGTTAATTGTTCGCCTTGCGGCAGATCAATATCGTAATAAAAACCATTATCAACAGTTGGTCCGATTCCAAATTGTGTTCCGGGGTAAAAAGATTCGATTGCTTCGGCCATCAGGTGGGCCGACGAATGCCAAAAGGTTTCCTTTCCTTCACGATCGTCCCATAAAAAGAGTTTAATTCTTGCATCCCTGTTAATCGGACGGGTCAAATCCCAAACTTCTCCATCTACTGAAACAGACAATACCTCTTTAGCCAAACGGCTGCTAATTGCTTCAGCAATATCCAATCCTGAAATTCCACTTTCGAATTCCCTGACACTATTATCAGGTAAAGTAATTTTAATCATCGGGGTTTTTGAGTATTAAAAAACAGGGGGCAAAGATAAATATAAATACTTTAAAAATGATTATCTAAATCCCAGGCTGAGGCCAGCATTATAAGAAGTATATTCAGCTTTGTTTACAGAACCGAAAAGACTGAAAAAAGCCAGTTTAATTCTCAGGCCTGCATCCATGCATATATTATTCGAATTAAAACTTAAAGCTATCGGATCTTCCAGGTTATCCTTCGTAACATTAGTTGTTCCCCCTACCTGCGCAGTAGTTTCGATCACATATTTTCCAAGCAGGTCAATTGTTGTTTCACTTGTGCTTTGACCGATTCCTCCATAAATAGTAAGTATGCTAAATTTTTTAGACAGGATTAGTCCAAACTTGGTTGTTTTCGTATTAAACTTCAACATTTGGTTGTTAGAGCCAAAAGTAATACGAACATTGCCATCATTGTAATCACTTGGATCAAAGCTAATCTCACTTTGCGCACTTACTTCCGAATAACTACCAAAAACAGATGCATCAAAGGGAAGTGATTTTATAATGGGTACCCATTCCTGAAAATTATGCTTTACACCAACACCCCAAAACCCGATTTTCATTTCATCGCCGCTATTATCATATTTCATTTCAGGGACATATCTTCCGATAATATCGGTATGTGGCAGTAAGCCAAACCCGATTTGAGCCATCGGAACCGGTACTAAATCCAGGCCAAGCCCCTTTGGTGTGCTAAATGAGCCAATAGGTTTTCCATCAGGACCATTGATAATCAACTTCGGTCCAACTACATCGGCGCCAGCTACTGTAGGAGCTAAATGACTGGAAGGATTTTCAAGTGTCAGTTTTGTTAAGCCAATTGTATTTAAATCGAATGTAGTAGCCTCCTGAGGAATCTGAATGGCGCTAACACTTACGCTGATGTCGAATCCAAATAATTTATGGGTTGCGGCAGAATTATACCATCCATTATTCAATCCATCGCCCAAAGCCATTGCATAAGGATTTAAATAAGCTTTAACGAGTGCATTGGCATCATTTTTACCTCCCTTCAAAAATTGAACAACATCAGACTGTGAAAAAGTCATCATGGAACAGAATCCAAAAAAAATAAACAAGATTAGTTTCTTCATCATCAAAAGTTTTTAGTGTGAGTTTGCAGCCGTTTTCAAATCTGCCAAAATCATCATTCAGTTAAATACAAAGATATAATTTTGATCTTTGATTACTACCATGTTCGACCGGATATTCAAAATTGGTTATTGAACGGCAAACCAAATATAACAATAATGAAAAGTATTCTTTTTTATGTCGAAAAAAATTAGAAGTTTTGATTCCGAAAACAATGCTTAATACAATCCTTTATGAATTTAAGATTCACGATCATCCTTTTTCTTGTAAGCTTTTCATTCACTGCATTTTCTCAAAAGAAATTAGAATTGGCTGATGTAGTTGGCAGTCGCACTTTTACTCAAAAGAGCGTTTCCGGACTACGTTCCATGAAAAATGGATTGAACTACACAACTAATGAAGATGACAAAAAAATAGTAAAATACAGTTACAAATCCGGAACTCAGGTCGAAGTTTTGTTCGATCTTTCCAAAGCAGAGAACCCGGGATTCGCCGGATTTAGCGATTATACCTTCAGCAACGATGAAACCAAAATTCTATTTTTGACCAATAAAAAGTCCATTTACCGGCATTCGTTTACCGCCGAATATTTCATCTGGAATTTCACAACCAAAGAAATGACACCACTTTCGGCAAACGGGGTGCAACAATTGGCTACTTTTTCGCCCGATGGCGAACGGATTGCTTTTGTGCGAAATAACAACCTGTTCATTAAAAACCTGAAATTCGGTACCGAAAACCAAATCACCCGCGATGGCAAAACAAATGAAATTATTAATGGCGCGCCCGACTGGGTGTATGAGGAAGAATTCGGTTTCAGCAAGGCTTTTGAATGGTCGCCCGACAGCAAATTTTTAGCCTATATCAAGTTCAACGAAACGGATGTCCCAATGTTCAATATCCCCATGTATAACGGACAGAAGCCTGAATTAAAAGAAAATCAACTCTACCCCGGAAATACCAGTTACAAATATCCAAAAGCTGGCGAAAAAAACGCTGTAGTAAGTGTTCACATCTACGACATAAAGGCCAAAAGTAGTGTCACTGCTGAAACTGGTAACGACAAGGAACAATATATTCCGCGCATCAAATGGACTCCTGATGCTTCTGATTTAGCCATTATGAAAGTAAACCGCCTTCAAAATAAAGTGGATATTGATTTAGCAAATCCTTATACCGGCGATACCCGTGCATTTTTTACTGAAAAGAACAAACGCTACATTGATGAAGGATTTTATGATGACTTCAAATTTCTGCCTGATAACAAATACATTGTCCTGACCAGTGAACGAAACGGATTTTCACACCTGTATTTGTATGACCGCCAGGGATTTGAAATCAAACAACTGACCAGCGGAAATTTTGATGTTACTAAATTTTATGGCTTCGATCCGGTGAAGAAATTGTTCTATTACCAGGCAGCACAAGAATCGCCCATGCGCCGCGAAGTCTATTTTGTAAGCCTCGATGGTAAAAAATTCGGAAAATTATCCACAAAAACAGGAACTAAAGATGCAGATTTTAGTAATGGGATGAAATATTTTATCAATAATTTCACCAATACAGAAACGCCCAAACTGGTCACACTTCATGACCAGACCGGGAAACTCATCCGTACTCTGGAAGACAACAGCAATCTGAATAAATTGCTTAAAGAATATCAAATCAGCAAAAAGGAATTTTTCAGTTTTAAAACTCCGGAAGGCGTTGAACTGAACGGATGGATGCTCAAACCGGCCAATTTTGATCCGGCGAAAAAATATCCGGTTGTAATGACACAATACAGCGGACCAAACTCACAACAGGTACTCGATAAATGGAGTGTTGGCTTCGACGATTACCTGGTACAGGAAGGATTCATTGTTGCCTGTGTTGATCCACGGGGAACTGGCGCCCGTGGCGAGGAATTCCGAAAAATGACCTACATGCAGTTGGGAAAATTTGAATCTGACGATCTGGTTGAAGCTGCCAAATATTTGGGGGCACTTCCGTTTGTTGACAAAAATAACATTGCCATCTGGGGCTGGAGTTATGGTGGTTTCATGGCAGCGCTTTGTATGGAAAAGGGAGCAGATGTTTTTAAAGCCGGGATTTCGGTTGCCCCGGTTACCAACTGGAGATTCTATGATAGCGTTTACACCGAACGCTTCATGCGGACCCCGCAGGAAAACCCGGAAGGTTATGACGACAATTCACCGCTGTCGCATGCAGACAAAATAAAAGGAAACTACCTCCTGATTCACGGTTCAGCCGACGACAATGTGCATTTTCAGAACACTATGGAATTTGCAGAAAAGCTTGTTCAGGCTGGCGTTCAGTTCGATATGGCAGCCTATACAAACCGGAATCACGGTATCAGAGGCGGAAATACCAGCCTTCACCTCTACACCAAAATGACTAATTTTTTAAAAGAGAAATTGATGGGGAAAATCTAAACTTCATGAATAAAATTACACTTTCTATCCTGATTCTGTTTGGCTTGATCTATCAACCAGTTCAGGCACAAAATCCCGAGAAACTTCGTCGCTCCGATTGTTTTTTCGGCGTGCATTTCGATCTTCATGCCAGCGAGGACATTACTGATGCCGGACGAACCCTGACTCCTGAAATGGTTGACACTTTTCTGACCAAAGTTCGTCCCGATTTTATCCAGATTGATTGTAAAGGCCACCCAGGGATAACGAGTTATCCGACCAAAGTGGGGTATCATGTAAAAGGGTTTCAGAAAGATCCGCTAAAATTGTGGCGCGAGGTGACTGAAAAAAACAAGGTCGCCTTGTTTATGCATTATTCCGGAGTTTGGGATGGAAAGGCTTGTACCGAACATCCTGACTGGGCAATTGTAAAAGCAAACGGTGAAAAAAGCACTCAGAAAACTTCCTTTTTCAGTCCGTACCTCGACCAATTAATGATTCCACAACTCAAGGAATTGAGCGGCGAATATCATGTTGATGGCGCATGGGTTGATGGCGAATGCTGGGCCGTTGAACCCGATTACAGCGAAAAAGCCATTCAGGAATGGACACGCAGAACCGGGTTCACTACTGTTCCAAAAACTAAGAATGATCCGAATTACGCTGAATACATCGAATATAACCGTAGCCTTTTCCGCGATCACATGCGCAAATACATCAACGCTATTCATGAATTTGATCCCAATTTTCAGATTACCAGCAACTGGGCTTATTCCTCGCTCATGCCCGAAAAGGTTGAGATCAATGTTGATTTTCTTTCAGGAGACGTTACCCCGCAAAATGGAGTTTTCCGCTCGGCTTTTGAAGCACGTTGCCTGGCACCGCAAGGTAAACCATGGGATTTGATGGCCTGGGGATTTTCGTGGAATGGCGCTAAAATGCCGATGAGCGATAAATCGATTATCCAACTAAAACAAGAAGCTGCTGAAATTATGGCGATGGGCGGAGGTGTTCAGTTTTATTTTCAGCAAAACCGCGATCTGTCGCTCAAACCCTGGCTTGCCGGAAAGCTTTCGGAAATAGGTAATTTTTGCCGCGAACGCCAGACATATTGCCACAAAGCAATAGCCGTTCCGCAAGTTGCACTGCTCTACCCAACCAAATCTTACCTAAAAAATTCCTCATCAGCTTATTCTTTCCCAACCGACAATCTTCAGGCTACTTTATATGCCCTGCTCGATAATCAGCTTTCGGTTGAAGTGATGATGGAACATAACCTGAGCGGAAAGATGAGCCGATATCCTGTGATTGTCATTCCTGAATGTGATTATATCGATCCGGCTTTGCTCATTGAACTTCACGAATACGCTCAAAACGGTGGAAATCTGTTGATTATTGGCGCTGAAACGTCCGGCATATTTGCACGTGAACTGGGTATTCAGTCAGCCAACACGACTGATGAAAAAACCTGGTTCATTTCAGCAGCAAACCGTCTGGGTGGAGTCAGTTCTAAAATTCGTTCAGTAGAACTGGGTTCCGACAGCAAAGTCATTTCCAGTTTTTATAACAGCAACGACTATCGCGACCAAAGCAAAACCGTTGCTTCGTCCATCCGGCAAGTCGGGAAAGGAAAAATTGCAGCCATTTATTTCAATGCCGGAACTGCTTATTCGCAATATAAAACACCGATCATCCGCGATTTTATTGCTGAAACCCTTGCCCGGTTATCGCCTGAAAAAATGATTGAAGTTACCGGTTCGCATCTGGTTCATGTGGCGGTCAACAAGTTGAAGGGTAAAATAATGATTAACCTGATTAATGTAGCCGGCGAACATACCAATCAGGCTGCAATTGCTTACGATGAGATTCCGCCGATCACCGATTTGACAGTCACCATAAAATCAGCAGCAAAACCGGCAAAAATTATTCTGCAACCCGAAGGTAAGGAAATGCAGTTTAGCTGGTCGAATGGAAAATCATCGGTATTAATTCCGAAACTTGGAATTCATTCCATACTCGAAATTGTGAAATAGAGAATGAATTTTAAGGCACAAAATTCACCCAAACCTCTTCAACCAACTGTGGCTGTGGCACAAACAAAAATTTCTCCGGATTTTCCTCAAACTGTTCGTAAATTGACTTTCCGGGTTCTATTCCCAATTGTGAATATATTTCGGGACTTTTCACGATCAATTCACATTCCAGATAATTCGGATTTTTCTGCCATTCAATTTCTCCGGAAGGGGAAATCACCGGAAACCAGGCTAATCCTTTGTGGGCGCGCACTCCGTCGTACTCAAAACCATATTCGCGGTCGCACCAGGCGCCAAAGGTGAGCGGTTTTCCGGTATCGGCGCTGATGGTGGCGTGTGCCCAGTACGGCGGAACAATTACCACATCACCCGGATTAGCCACCACTGCAAAACATCGCCCCGGGTTGTCTTCAGCAGTTTCCTGCATATAAATAATGGCTTTTCCACTCCAGATTTCATACACTTCCGGAGTTGACCATCCCGAAAGCGGCGACACTTTGTGGATATGCCCCTGACTGCGGACAGGCTCATCGCCCAAACGACCGGCGGCATAAGTCACCGCACCATATAATAAACGTAGTTTTTCTAGAATTGGCAGATGCTCCGATTTGCCCACATCCATCGCGATGGAATAGACCGGATCGGGACCGGTGCATTCAGGATTTCGCAGGCTTTTTCGAATCGAATCAAGGGTTCGATTTTCTACTTCAGGCCCAAAAACATTGGCGCCATATTCAAAACCTATCGGTTGGGTGGTAGCTTGGATATCAAATCCGGGATTAAATTTCATTTTTCTATTTTTAATACCTCACATATCCTTTCATCGTCCCACACTTCTGGCCCTCGCCAGCTCCATAAGGGCGAATGGTGTAGGCGCCAACTTTTGCCGGAACAATAAACACTTCGGCATAATGAACCACGAAGGGATCAAACACATTGGTCGGACTTTCAACAATCACTTCATCGCCTTCAACCAGGCAAATCACATGAACTCCGCCATTGGTGTGGTGTTCGGTCATTTTTGTGAACCAATGCCGGCGGGTTTCTATGAACTCGCGTTCGTGCAATCCGGTGCGTTCTTCCACCCAGCCATCGCCTTTAGCCACTTTTTCAATACGGTTCACCAGATTTTGGCGTGTCCATTCGGTGGTTCTGTCCCACTGGATGTTCTTTTTTCCGTGTTCAATGTTTATTGGCCGTGGTTTTCCATCCATTCCCAAACGTCCCCAGTCCCAGAGTTTGAAGGTGAAGATATAGGGTGTGGCGCTGATTTCGAGCACCATGCTGTTTTTGCCTGAACAGTGAATTGTTCCCGCCGGAATCAACACATGATCATGCTTTTTCATCGGCCAGGTTTCCACATGTTTTTCGGCTTCGAATGGTTTTCCTCCTGCCTGAGCTTCTTCCAGATCGGCCAGCATTTCTTCAGGATTGATACCTTCCATCAGTCCCAAATATACAATGGCATCGTCTTCCGCATCCATTATGTAATAGCTTTCGTCCTGCGTGTAATGCAACCCGAATTTCTCCTGAATGTATTCTGTTAGCGGATGCACCTGAAGACTCAGATGACCGCCTTTCATGGTATCGAGATAGTCGAAACGGATGGGGAATTCATCGCCAAAACGGCCATGAACCAGATCGCCCATCAGTTCTCTGGGATGACGAAACACAAGGTTGATTGATGGAATTTCAATCACATCCTCGCCGAATTTCAATAAAAGACTGTTTTCTTCTGGAACCGCGTTGAAACACCAGGCATAATTGGAAGCCGATTCATCCAGATTACAAACTTCTTTCATCCATTGACCGCCCCATGGACCCGGATCGAAAAACGGAACCACACTAAATGGTCGGTTGGTGGCAAGTTCAAGACCTTCAAGAATAGCTTCTCCTTCCACCATTTTCGGTTGCCCTATTTTATTGGTGTCGAGCAGAAAATCCCATCGGTCGAAAAGTGTCTTTTTCTGGCGGTCGCACACTCTCCAATCCACAAAGAAGCCCTGCTTGTAGAGCAACATCCAGTCGGCGGTATCGCGGTTTTTCATACCTAAATTATCGACCAGGTGTTGGCGCATCCGTAATTGGATTTCCCAGCGGGCCATGTCGGCATAAATAAAAGCCTCCCCCCAACCCCCTCCGGTGGAGGGGGAGTTTGGAAGCAGCAATGATGCACCGCAGCCATATATTACGATGATTCCATCTTTACTTGAAATGATATCATCCTGAATGGCTTTTACTTTTTCTGAATCGAAAAAAGCATCCATGGTCAGGCGGGTGAGGAAACCAAAAATACGGTCGTTGGTTACATCGGGAAATACCAGTTTTTTAATTTCATCTTCCGGAAGCATGTAATCGGCAGCCTGAATCAAGCAGTCGCATTTCAGTCCGGCTTGAAGATTTGAAATTATTTCTTCGTGAATTACGCCCTGGTAGGTTTCAACTACCACTATCTTTTTCGAATTTTTTATCGCTGAAATTTCTTTGTTTAGTCGGGTACAAATGTCGGCCCAGCCGTTTTCAACTTTGTACGATTCGTTATATACCTCTACAACCGGAAGGTTGGTGAATTTCGAGGGCTTGTTTAAATACTTCTTCATTTATATATTATTCGGCCCCCTCCAAACCTCCCCCAAAAGGGGAGGCTTAAAAAAGGCAATATATTCAACTATTTTATTATCGATGAACGTACCAGATAATCAGCGCCATATAATGCAGCGGAGTCAGGAAATTTAGCTTCAACAAGTTTCACTTTACCCCATGGAGTCCAGGCCAGTTGGTTCACTTTTTCCTGAAGTGCAGGCAGGATGATAGCTGAGCTTTTCATGATTCCTCCGCTCAGGATGATTATTTCAGGATCGAAAGCATGAATCATGGTGATGATTCCGGCAGCCCATGCCGAAAGACAATGATCCAATACTTCTCTTGCAACTTGATCATTATTTCCAGCGTGATGAAAAAGCGCTTTGAAATCGGGAAATTCTTCATTTTTCATCGAACTTCCGGGAAACTCCGGATGCTCCTTCAGCAAAGCCGGCAAGCGCCATGTAGAGGCTTCGGCTTCAACACAACCAATATTTCCGCAGGTGCAGACCGAACCTTTGTGGTTCACTACAAAATGACCGCCAAGGTTTCCGGCCTGAAAATGTTTGCCAATTAGCAGTTGCCCTCCAATCAAAACAGCAGATCCAATTCCGGTGCCCAAAGTCACCATCACCAAATCGGAACAACCCTGTCCGGCTCCATGCTGCCACTCGCCCAACAATGCCATTCGGGCATCGTTCATTGCAAACAGCGGCCAGTTCCATTTTTCATGCGCCCAGCCAACCAGATCGGTTTCCGGACCATCCTCATATTTTTGATTGGTGGATAAAATCCGGTTCGCAACAGGATCAACCAATCCGGCAAACGAAAAACCAATGCCCCGAACAGTTTCTTTCTGAACCTGATTTGATTTTAAAATCTGATCTATCACCATTTCCAATTCCGGAAGTTGTGATTTCAATCCTGAAGCCGCCTGTGCCGGAATTTCTTTCCGGTCAATGAGTTCACCATTTTTGAGCAAACCAATTTTGATAAAGGTTCCGCCGAGGTCGATGGCGATGATAGCCTCCCCCCGACCCCCTCCCAAAGAGGGGGAGTTTGAATCGGTATGCGATGGCTTTCTCATTTGCTATTTACTAATTTGGTTATTGGTTATTCGAAATTGGATATTGAATATTTGTCATTTCTTTTTCCTCTTTCCTTTGTTCTATTTTGCAAATTCTTTTTCCAGTTCTTCCAGCGTTTTGCCTTTGGTTTCAGGAACGTATTTCAGTACATACGCCAGATTAGCCATACAAATCAGCGCGAAAATCAGGAAGGTAATTCCTCCACTAAGCTTTTCGAGCATGATCGGGAAAACGATGGTTACAATGGTACAGGCAATCCAAAGTGACACGATGGCGATTGACATTCCTTTGCTGCGCAAGCGGTTCGGAAACAATTCAGCAGCCACTACCCAAAGTGCAGGACCCAACGAAGCAGCGAAAAAAGCAATGTAACCCAAAATAAATACCAGCACCAATACTCCGGAAGTGTGATTGGTGAAATACAAAGCCGATAATCCGGCCAGCATCAGCATCATGCCGGTTGAGCCGACCACGATTAAGAGTTTGCGTCCAAATCGGTCAATCAAAACCATGGCAACCAACGTAAAAACCAGGTTAGTCCCGCCGATGAGAATGGTTTGCAATAAGGCAGAATCGTTCGATTGGCCCACATTCGCGAATATTTTCGGCGCATAATACATGATCGTGTTGATTCCGGTAATCTGTTGAAAAATTGCCAGAATAATCCCTGTAAACAAAAGCGGTCTGATTTTAGGCGCCAGCAAATCGGTGAAAGTTGATTCTTCCTGATTTTTCAGGGTTTCCTGAATTTCGTTGAGTTCCGACTTTGCCATTTCCATGCCTGAAGTTTTGATCAGCACATTCAGCGCTTCATCATTCCGGTTACGGGCAACCAGCCATCGCGGACTTTCAGGAACCAAAAACAGGCTGAAGAAAAGCAATACCGCCGGAGCGGCCATTACCAGCAGCATCCAGCGCCAATTGTTTTCGCCGGTTCCAACCAACAGGTAATTGCTGAAAAACGCCACCAAAATGCCCATCACTATGGCCAGTTGATTCAACGAAACCAAGGTGCCGCGGTATTTGGCTGGAGCAAGCTCGGCAATGTACATCGGAGAAAGGATGGATGCTACGCCAACCGCAATTCCACCTAAAATGCGTGCAATCAGGAATAAGTAAAGCGAATGAGCAGAAGCGCTTCCGACAGCTGAAATAAAAAACAGCAGCGCCGCCAGCATCAGCACTTTTTTGCGGCCATAGTGGTCGCCCGCTTTTCCGGCAATAAAAACTCCGGCGATGCAGCCAAACAACAAACTGCTTACTGTCCAGCCTAAACCAACCTCGGACAAACCAAAGTATGGCTGAATAAAATTGATGGTTCCCGAGATAACTGCCGTGTCAAACCCAAACAAAAGCCCGCCCAGCGCGGCTACCACGGAGATGAGAATGACGTATGATTTCATGAAGAAGATTTTAGATGATAGATTTTAGATTATCCGATATTAGATTTAGACATTAAAAGCCAATAAAAATGTCATTTTTCGATTTAAAAACCAATTACACATGTCGCCACTACGTGGCTTTGCATTCTAACTTAATTTAGTTTCTACAAAGATTATACTGCTACGCAGATTTCTTTTCAATAACATCGTTGCGATATCTTTGTAGAATGAAGCTATATTAAACCCAAAAGGAACGTAGTTGCGATACTTCAATTTAAACCAGTTTTGGTTTTCCATCCAATTCCACCAATCGAGCAGAGAAACCATTCACCGCAATTTCTTCGTAGTCGTGTCCGGCATCCGATGGCCAACAGGCGCCAACGATCAGCTTTTCGACACCAGTGTTGGCCAAACGGTGGGCAATTTCGCCACCGATATAATGCAGGCTTCCGGGATAAACTTCTTCTGCCCAGGCGTTCCGGTCGCGATCCATCAATATCAGCATGCCTTTCCCCTGAACTCCCCAGTAAAATTCGGCACGGTCGCCCAACGAATGGAAATGACCTTTAGTCATAAAATATTCGTTGCCTACTTTGCCCGGATATATGGTCGATGCCCCGATGAAAAGTCCGCCAGGGGTTCCCTCACCAACTGGTAGCCAAGATTGAACAGCATAAGCGATTTGCTCCATATCCATCTTTTCAAAAGTTTCCTGATCCTGAAAAATTCCCTTCAAATCTTTCAATTTCCGTGTTTGATTGTTGATGGATTCTCCTGTCATTTGATAATTTTTGAGGTTCAACTCAACAGGAGATTTCCCGATTTCTAAATGCTTCATTTGCTTATCGGGTTTAAATTGAAATAGCTATATTTTTCTGCCTGACCAACTTTCAAAAACCTGCGACTGACAATAGGTTTACCCTTTTCAGGAGTAAATTCGGCAACCAGTATATATCCGCCAGATTGCGTTGGTAAGGCGATTGAAACAGGCAAATCGGTTCGTAAGAAAGACTGCAATTTCACAACATTCGTCTGTTCCGATACAGTTTTTCCACTTGAATCAAGGAGTTTAATTATCACTTTTCCGGAAGTTGTTGCCGGATTATTATTGACTCCAGCGAGGTTAAAAAGCAGATTTGAACCTGGTTGATGTGGCTCTTTCATTTTCACATATCGTTCATCGGCCAGGTTGATAAAAGTTCCGGCAGGCGCAAAAGCATGACGGAACCAGTCTAAAGTTAAGGTCGGTTTCAAATCTTTAATATTACCGATAAACCAGTCGCCGGTATAGCCGTAATTATTGGCCAGATAACAGAATGCCAGCACGCCCGCGATGTTCGGGTTGCTACGCAGCCATTCGGTTTCGAGCTGCATCCAGTAGGCCTGAAATTCCCAGTTTTGTTCCGGAGTGGAGTTTTTGCCAAGGTAATGTTCGAAAACCTCCACCGTTAGTTTACTTGGCGAACCATTTCTCCAAAGCCAGATCCATCCGTATTCGTTTACCAGTTGGGCGGAGCCGGCACTGTTTATCTCCTGCATAATCGCGGGATTAAAATCGAGGTCGCCCAAAGGATAAATATCCCGGTTAGCGCCGGGCTGAATCCAGTTCACCACTCCCTGATATGGATGCGGCTCATCCATTTCATCGAGCGACATCTGATCTCCTGTCATATACCCGGCATCCCAAATCCGTGTGGGGTCCAGCTTTTTGAGCTCCGGAATGAGTTGCCCTCCTATGTAATCATCCCAATTTTCGTTTATCGCATCCCAAATGACAATGCTCGGATGATTTCCGTCGCTCCAAATCCAATCGGTATATTCTTTCTGGATTTGCTCGTCCCAGCCATGATTTTGCCAGTAGAGCCATTCGTTCTGAAACATCAATCCATACTCATCGGCAATGTCGTACCAAAAATCAGGAGCAATCCCGACACAGATGCGCATCATGTTCCAGTTGAGTTGTTTCGGATATTCAACCAACAGTTTTTTCACCCATTCCTTATCCCAAACCAGGTTGCTGCAATCGGGATCTTCAAAAAACCGCTGTAACGTAACGTTTGTTCCCCTGAGGATAATTTTCTCTCCATTCAGGTAAAAGAACTTGCCTTTTCGGGTAAAATCACGCATCCCGAATTGTTTGCCTGTTTCGTCGGAAATGTCTTTGTCGGTTTTTAGAGTTGCTTTTGCCAAATACAAAAAAGGTTGATCGGGTGTCCAGTTCGTGAATTTAGACAGTGGAATTTCAAGAATTGCTTCGGTCAGATTATCACGTTTGGCAGCGAATCGTCCAGCTTTGGTTGCAACAATTTTTCCTGAAGTTTTTTCAGCAACCGAAACTTCCAGAGTTACCGAATCGCTCATCGCATCGCCATAAAAAATCTGTGCCGGTTTAAAGTTTCGAAGCTGAGCTTTGACCGTTACTTTTTTATTGGCTACAGAAGGCAAAACCAGCAAGCGATTCACCCGAACATTTCCGGTAAACGACAGCAACACGTCATCCCAAATTCCGGGGAGATAATGCTCTTTCTCTTTATCGGTACCACCCGCAGCTTCAGAAGGTAACCAAACCCGGTCGCCAACCTTGATCAGGATTTCGTTTTCAGCGCCATATTTAATCGTTTTTGAAAGGGGAAATTCAATCGGCGTGTAACAGGCCATCGAGGTTCCAAGGTCGATGCCATTCACGTAAACCTGAGTTACATACTGGCTTTTTTTAATGGTGATCACCCCTTCCTTTCCATCCATTTCCTTCGGAATAAAAACCGACTTTCTGTACCAACTGTATCGCGGCGTATAATCAATGTTGTAAAGGTTGTGCTGATCTTTGGCCACAACTTTTTCGGCACGATTAAAAAATTTGCTATAATCGTCAATTTTCGGAGTTGCCAAATGCACCAGCCCCGGAACAGGAATGGTGCGGGTGAATTTCGCCGGAGGAAAGGCATTGACCGTTTGGTCGAATTGCCAGGTTCCGTTCAGATTGATCACCGTCCGTACGCCATCATTGACTGAATTTGCCAGGAAAGGTAAAAACAGAAGCAGGTAGATAAAAAATGGTTTCATGGTTAGTTGGTTTAAGCAGAATTAATTCAGGAGTTTATATTTTCGAAGAAAATCATCGGCGAGCTTTAATATTTCATCGTCAAAGTAGCGCGAATATTTGGAATTCCCATCGCCCAGATAGTGTTTCCTTCCCTCATAGATATGTAGTTCAAAATAATTTCCTTCTTCTTTCATCGCACTTTCAAAAAATTGAACGGTCCATTTCGGAACCTGTTCATCGTCAGTTCCATGAAATTCAATCATGGGAGGTAATCCTTTTTTAATATGATGGGCTGGCGAGATGCTCCATATTTGGTTTCTACGGTCAGCCAATAAACGGTCGCACCATCCTTCAACTGCATTTACACAGGCCGAAAACAACAAAATCGCATCAGGGCGGCAGCTTATACTAAGGTTGTCTGATTTTTCAGTGTGATCTTCAATCATTGCTGTTGATAATGCCAAATGACCTCCGGCAGATTGGCCTGCCGCAACTATTTTATTTTTATCAATATGGAACCTGGATGCATTTTCGCGCACCCAGCGCATAGCGGACTTAGCATCCATTACACATTCAATTGGGCTAATCGTCTTATGTGGAGTTATACCATTTTCAATTGACAAACGATAATCTACCGAAAACGTCACAATTCCCATCCTCGCATATCGTTCACAGGTTGTAAAAAATTCACTGGGGGTACCATAAGCCCATCCCCCACCGTGAAAAAAAACAATCGCTGTATTATTCTCTTTCCCGAACGATTGATCGGTATAAAAAATATCAACCTTAAGCTTCAATGAATCAATCGTTTTGTAAACTTCCTGAATGTGAATGACCTTGTCATTGGCAATAACCTGTGAACGATTTGCCAGAAACGGGACAAAAAAAAGCATGTAAATAAGTAAATGTTTCATGGTTGTTAATGTTTTTATGCCCAGTGTCCGTCGCAATAGTCCGGATTCATCCATGGCAGGTTTTCGTGCTTATGAAAGGGGGTGAGTTGCATGGCCATTTGTTTCATTTTGGCCTCATCCATAGGTTTGAAATTTTTCAGGATTTCGAGGTTCGATTTCACGACTTCCTGGCTATCCATACCCAGAACAATGCCATTGGGCTCTTTGAGCGACAAGGCATACCGTACTAAATCCCTGGGATCAAGTTCTTTAATCGTTTCGCGCGGACGGATCACTTTCATTAACATCACTCCCATACCTTGCGCTTTTGCTGCCGGAATAGCCAACTCCTGTCGTTTTTCCTGATTGGTGGCCATGTTCCAATGATTCATGGCCATTAGCATGCTGTCGAAAACACCTTTTTCTGCCATCATTTTCATAGCCAGAGCTTCGGTATGTCCCGAAAATCCTATAAACCGGGTGATTCCCTGTTCTTTCAGCTTCATTAAAATTTCGATGAGGCCAGCCTTTTCACTTAATTTGGCAACATCAGCTTCGGTCTGTACATCATGAATTTTGAGCATATCGAGGTGATCGGTCTTAAGGCGCTTCAGGCTGCTTTCAATCTGTCGCATGGCTTCATCCGGATTGCGGCTGGCTACTTTCGAAGAAAGGAAAATCTCATTCCGCCGGGTTTTAACCACTTCTCCCAGCCTTTCCTCGCTGGTAATGCCCAGACTGGTATTCTCATAAGCCCAGGCGGTGTCCCAGTAATACAATCCGTTGTCCAACGCGAAATTCAGAAGCTGGTATGCTTCTTCATTACTTTTAATGGTACAAAACCGACTGCCGAGTCCGATGGCAATTCGAGGAATCCGGACACCGGTTTTTCCCAGAATGGCTGTTGGCAAACCTTTGGCATCGTAGTCCGAACCTGATTTTGAAGACATCCGAAAAATAGAGCAAGAGGGCAACAAACCCGAACCAGCAACCAGCAAACCGGTTCCGATGCTCCCTTTGATAAAATTTCTACGTGAATAGTTTGAGTTTTCCATAACTTTCAGGTTTATGATTCCCAAAGATAATGATCGGGGCCATTCATTCCAGATTTTTTATCGGTTAATTTGACCAGACCCGGATGATGGTTCTGTCAGAATTATTAAATTGCAGGCTAATACTGAAATTCTGAACTGTTCCGTGACCAAAACTAATTGATATATCAGATGAAAAAAATAACTTTTCCTCAATTTTTGGCTCTTGCCACCTCGATTCTGATGAGTTGGACTTCGTTTGCTGTCAGTACAACCGATACCCGGCTGATGCACCAACCTGCTTTAAGCTCAACACATCTTGCATTTATTTATGCCAACGATTTGTGGTTGGCAAACTCCGATGGATCGAATCCGCGCAGGCTCACTTCCGATACCGGAATCGAATCAAATCCTTGCTTTTCGCCTGATGGTAAACTCATAGCCTTTAGCGCAGAGTACGATGGCAATACCGATGTTTTTACCATTGCCACAGAGGGTGGCATACCTCAGCGGTTGACCTGGCATCCATCGGCCGACATGGTCCGCGGATTCACGCACGATGGAAAAGCCGTTTTATTTGCTTCGCAACGCGATGATTTTTCAAACCGCTATGCACAGCTTTTCACCATTTCCCTGTCGGGCGGTTTTCCAACCAAGTTGCTTATTCCAAATGCGTTCCAGGCAACTTTTTCCCCCGATGGAAAATTCATGGCTTATACACCGATTTCGCCTCGTTTCCAGCAATGGAAAAATTACCGGGGTGGCACAGCTTCCAACATCTGGTTATTTAATTTCGATAACTACGAAACGGTAAAAATCCCGCAGCCCGAAAAACGCTGTAACGACTGGAACCCAATGTGGACGGGTAATACGATCTATTTTCTTTCCGATCGCAACGGAGAATTTAACCTTTTCTCGTATAATCAGGCCACTAAAGCAGTTTCACAACTGACCCAATACAATGACTTTCCAATCAATTCGGCTAATGCCTCCGGAGGCCAAATTGTTTTCGAACAGGCCGGGAAACTCCATATCTTTAATACCAACAGCGGAAATATAAAAACATTACAGCTTGGTATTGCTGCAGAATTAGCTGAACTCCGCCCCCGATATGTGAAAGGGGTACAGCATATACGAAGCGCACATATTTCTCCTTCGGGATCGCGTGCTGTATTCGGTTTCAGGGGCGACATTGTTACCGTACCCGCTGAAAAAGGCGATCCGCGTAACATTACCGAAACTACCGGGGTACACGAAAAATACCCGGCATGGTCGCCTGATGGAAAATCAGTAGCTTATTTCTCTGATCAAACGGGAGAATATCAATTGCATGTCCACTCACAGGATGGAAAAGGCGAACCCCGGTCATACCCTGTTAACGGCACTGGTTTTTATGCTTTTCCAGAGTGGTCACCAAACAGTAAATACATCACTTTCAGCGACAATGGGCGTAACTTCTGGTTACTCGAAGTTGCTTCAGGAACAATTAAAAAAATTGACGCTGACGAACTATACATACCCGGGGCATTTCGTAACCTATTCGGGCACTGGTCGGCAGATTCGCGCTGGATTGCCTATACCAAAGTCACTTCTACCCATTTCAAACAGATTTATATCTATTCGGTTGATCATGGAAAATCATACCCAATCACCGATGGATTGAGCGATGCCGACAATCCGGTATTTGACCCTGATGGTAAATACCTGATTTTTTTGGCTTCAACCGATGCCGGTCCGGTAATCAATTGGTTCGACCAGTCGAGTCATGATATGCAAAAGACCAGTTCGGTTTACCTGGCAACACTCCGCGCCGATATCCTGAACCCATTTGCCCGCGAAAGTGATGAGGAAACAGATAAACCGGAAGTGAAAGAAGAAGAAAACAAGGAGAATACAAAAAAAGAAAGTAAAGCCAAATCACCTGAAAAACCGAAAGAAGCAGTTAAAAATATTTCCATTGAATTTGATGAAATTGAAAACCGGATTGTGAATGTACCACTAAAGGCGGGTAACTATTCCCAACTGGGTATGGCAAAATCAGGAGAAATCCTATATGTAGTTGCACCGGATTTTTCGGGTGCAGCACGCCTCTTTAAATACGATATGAAAGAGCGTAAAGAGAGCGAGGTTATGGAACTTGACAATTACACACTATCGGACGACGGTAAAAAAATGCTGTACAACAAAGCTCAAACCTGGGGAATTACCGATGCAGGCAAAAAGCCCGAAACCGGCAAAGGAATTTTGAATGTAGCTGCCATAGAGGTCAGGATTGACCCGGTTGCTGAATGGAAGCAGATATTTGATGAGGCATGGCGGATTAACCGCGACTATTTTTATGACCCCGGGATGCATGGCACCGACTGGCCGGCGATGAAAGAAAAATATGCGGCCCTTCTGCCTGATGTGGCCAGCCGTAACGATCTGAACCGCCTGATTATGTGGATGTGCAGCGAAATTGCAGTAGGCCATCACCGGGTTGGCGGAGGCGACCAGCGTTATACGGCTGAACGTGTCGAAGGAGGATTACTTGGAGCCGATTACGAAATTGCCGAAAACCGCTATCGTTTTAAAAAGATTTATGGCGGACTGAACTGGAATCCAGGACTTCGCTCGCCACTCACTGAACCGGGAATTAATGCAAAACCAGGAGAATTCCTTTTGGCGGTGAACGGCAAAGAGCTTACTGCCGACCGGAACCTTTACAGTTACTTTGAGAAAACTGCCGGTAAAATTGTTGAAATTACCATCGGTCCGAATGCCAGCGGTTCAGGATCAAGGGTGGTTAAAGTAGAGCCAATCGCCAATGAAGCCGCCCTTCGTAACCGCGACTGGGTGGAAGGCAATCTTCGAAAAGTGAACCAGGCCACCGATGGTAAGGTTGCTTATGTGTATGTGCCCAATACCACGAAACAGGGACACGAGTATTTCAAACGCTATTTTTTCCCTCAGGCAAATAAGGAGGCGATCATTGTAGATGAACGTTTCAATGGCGGGGGACTTATTGCCGACTACTACATTGACTTGCTCACACGCCCTTACCAGTCGCATTGGAACATGCGGTATGGCATTGATTTAAAAACACCAAGCGCTTCGATACAAGGCCCGAAAGTGATGATTATTGATGAAACAGCAGGTTCAGGAGGCGATATGCTGCCCTGGATGTTTCACAAGTTCAATGTTGGTACCCTGGTGGGCAAAGCTACATGGGGTGGGCTGGTCGGAACTCTTGGTTTTCCTGAATTGATTGATGGGGGTTTCGTAACTGCCCCGAATTTGGCAATATGGACCAAAGACGGATTTATTGTGGAAAACATAGGCGTTTCACCAGATATTGAAGTTGAAATGTGGCCGGCAGATGTCATCAATGGCAGAGACCCTCAATTGGAAAAAGCCATTGAGGTAGCGCTCGAACAACTCAGGAAAAACCCTCCGGTAAAACTTGAAAGGCCTGCCTATCCGGTTCGCGTTAGAAAATAAGAAAAGAGTGGACTATCTATATCTTGAAACTCCAGATATTATTCCTGATCAATTAATCTTCTCTACCCATAAATTCCGGAACTGAATTTTACAGCCTTCAGCCTGAAGTGCAATTGCCCCTTTGGTTAGCGAACAATTAGTTGCAGTATTCTGAAGCAATCCGTTTACATTAATTTCAAGTGTATTTCCTTTACAAACAATGTCGTAGCTGTTCCATTCTCCAGCAGGCTTTTCGTTACCTGGGTGCAGTTTGGCAACAACCGGTTTGTCTTTTTCAGTCGAAACATATTCTTTTCCGTTAATGGTAGCTTTCTCTCCTACTCCATGAACAACTAAGTCGCCCACATTTTGGTGTTTAAGGTTAGCCTGAAAATGAGTTACCCAGATTTTATCGGGTCCGGTTACATGCAACATGATTCCACTGTTTACCTGATTTTCAGGATAGCGCCATTCCACATGTAACCGATAATTCGAAAATTCCTTTTTGGTGCGGAGATAACCAACAGGAACTCCGATGGTTTCGATGACCCCATCTTTCACATAGAAAAAATTTTCAGGAGCGATTTTCGGATCACTCACATAAATCGTCCAGCCTTTCAGGTTTTTACCATTAAAAAGCGATTGTTTCTTTTGGGCAAAACCGGTTACAAACAGAAATAGAAATAGAGAAATCAGTATGGTCTTCATGGTTTTTATGATTTAGTTGCCTAAAAGTAAATAATTATTCCTGAAATTTTAAAACATCTGCAATCAGAAAGCTTTCCGCCGGATTTTTTATACTTTTCCACCGCCTGATTCGTAGAACAAAAAGCGTACATCCATAACCAATCACAGCATGGAAAACATTGACTCGATATCACTTTCATCCATATACAAACTGAAGAAGACCGATCGCGATATTTTTCAGGAACTGATGCCCACGAAAGTTAAAGAAGTACTATTGCTGGCAACACTATACGACAGCTACTCAATCGTTCGCGAAGGACAATTTACCGATAAAATTTTCGGCGAATTCCTGCAGTTGAACCTTTATGCCTATCCACGGTTCACCAGTGTAAATACAGAAGAAGAGGCGCTCCGGATGATAAAAATCCATGAGTTTGATTTAGTCATCATTATGGTTGGGGTAGATAAAAACATTCCGGTACGCGCGGCCGACGCCATTTACAATTTGAAGCCCAAAATCCCGATTTTACTGTTGGTCAATAACAACGGCGATCTGCGTTACTTTCAGGCTTCGTCAGCCAAAATAGCATCCATTGACAGGGTATTTGTATGGAACGGGAATTCGAATGTTTTCCTCGCCATGATCAAATACATCGAAGACAAAAAGAATGTGGATGAAGATACCAAAAATGGCAGTGTCCGGGTTATTCTGCTCATCGAAGATTCCATCCAGTATTATTCGCGGTATTTGCCCATGCTATATACCAACATCATGACCCAAACTCAAAATCTGGTGGAAGACAAATCGTCAGACGAACTGCATAAAATCCTGAAGATGAGGGCCAGGCCAAAAGTAATTCTGGTCAGTAATTACGAGGAAGCTGTTTTAATCATTAACAAATACAAGAATTACCTGCTCTCGGTAATCTCTGATGTAAAATTCCAGAGAAACGGCGTTGACGACGATGAGGCGGGAGTTGATTTGCTAAGGTACGTCAATGCAACATTAAAATTCCCGATCCCTATTCTTTTACAAAGCCACGATGTGAACAATGCCCAGCGCGCCAGGGCAGTTGGAGCCGATTTCATTAACAAAAACTCAGAAAGTCTGGCGCTCGATATTCACAATTATATTTACAAACGGCTTGGCTTCGGTAATTTTGTGTTTAAAGATATGGAAGGAAATCCGATTATGATAGCCCGAAACATGGCCGAGTTTCAGGAAATGTTCCGGATTGTTCCTGAAATGGCTTTAGCCTACCACGGACGGCGAAATTCATTTTCGACCTGGCTGATGGCCCGGGGTGAAATTAACATTGCTGAACAACTTATCCCAAAGCGGCTTGAAGATTTTAAGAACACCGACGACTTGCGCCAGTTTTGCCTAGATGTATTTGAGGAAGTACGTATTCAGAAACTACGGGGCAGTATCATTGATTTTGATCCCTCGCTAATTACCGGCAACCGTTATGTGATGAGGCTGGGCAAAGGATCGCTCGGAGGCAAAGGGCGTGGAATGGCCTTTATGAGCAACTTCATCGAAAACATCGACTTTGCCCGGATAATTCCCGAACTGAATATCCGAATCCCTGCTACCGCAGTTATCGGAGCAATGGAATTCGATAAATTTCTGGAAACCAACGATATGTTCGAAGAAATCTATTCGAGCAACGATTATGAGCGAACGAAAAGTATATTTCTTGAAGCACAATTCAGTGAAGAACTGAAAGAACGTTTATACGTCTATCTCGAAAAAATGACCATGCCGCTGGCTATCCGTTCATCCGGACTGTTTGAAGATTCTTTGATCCAGCCGTTTTCAGGAGTTTACTCAACCTATTTAATTCCAAATAACCATCCGGATATTGCCATTCGTCACCAGCAGCTCGAAACGGCCATCAAACTGGTTTATGCCAGTATTTTTACCGAATCGGCCATGTCGTATTTCGATGCAGTCAATTACAAAATTGAAGAGGAAAAGATGGCAGTAATTATTCAGGAGGTTGTTGGACACCAATACAGTGATCATTATTATCCGTCAATCAGCGGGGTTGCCCAGTCGTATAATTTCTACCCGGTTTCGTATATGGAGCCTGAAGATGGCTTTGCTGTTTCGGCAATCGGACTGGGAATGTATGTGGTTGGCGGGGAAAAGGCCTTCCGCTTTTGTCCGAAATATCCACAAATCAACACATCGAGCGACCATGATTTGGTACGCGACTCACAAAAGGAATTTTATGCGATTGACATGGATCACTCGCAGTTTGATCTTGAAAATGGGGGTGAAAATGCGGCTATCCGGAAAATGAAGATCTCGTCGGCCGAAAAAGATGGGGTTTTGCAGCACTGCGCATCGGTATATGATCATGAAAATGATTGCCTGATTCCGGGAATTGACAGTCCGGGGTTACGGGTGATTGACTTTGCCAATATTCTGAAATACAAACATATTCCGCTGGCCGATACGCTAAGGTTACTCATGCGGTTATTTCAGGAAGCGATGGGCTCACCGGTCGAAATTGAGTATGCTGTTGATCTCGAAAAAGGAGACAACCAGCTTCCCACCTTTTACCTGCTGCAAATTAAACCGTTGATCCGCCGTGACGATCAACTGACTGTGAATCTTGGAAATATTGACCCGCAGAAAACCCTGATGTATGCTAAACGAGGTATGGGAAACGGAGTGGTTACCGGTATCCTGGATGTGATCTTTGTTGATCCAAAGCATTTTGACAAGATGAAAACCCGTGAGATCGCAGCCGAGATCAATCAATTTAACCGGAAAATGGATGTTCAGAATAAAGAATATATCCTGATAGGCCCCGGCCGATGGGGCACGCGCGATCCGTTTACCGGAATACCGGTTTTATGGGCAAATATTTCGAAAGCACGGATAATTGTTGAAATGGGACTCGAAGATTTTCCGCTCGACGGCTCTTTGGGCTCGCATTTTTTCCATAATGTGACCTCGATGAACGTGGGTTATTTCACCATTCCCCACCATTCGCAGGACGCGACCATCAATATGGATGTTTTATTGAAAATGCCTGTTACCGACCAAGGAAAATTCATTAAACATGTCACTTTCTCCAACGAACTCCATATTATCATGGATGGAAAAAACCGGCAGGCGCTGATTTCGTTTGAAGAATGAAAATGAAATTTCATCTTTCGGAATAGAACTAAAAACAAAGTTTAATCGTTAAATTTGCATAGTAAAATAAACACTTTCAATATGGACATACAATTTGAAAAACGTCTTTTTATGGAGCAATATATGAAAATTAAAGATGAGGCGATCATTGAAAAGCTCTCCAATACATTAAAAAGAGAAGTGTCAAAATTAAAGCGGCTATCTTTAACGGGTCAAGAAAGAGAAGCAATAAAATCAGGACAGAAAGATATTAAGGAAGGTAGGATTCATACTCATGAAGAAGTTATGGATAAAATGAGAGAAAAATATCCGAACCTTATAAAATGAGAAAGATAATCTGGACCACAACTGCTTCTTTCGAGTATGATGGGAATATTGATTACCTTCTTAAGGAATGGAGCGATATTGATGCCCTCAATTTTATTAATAATGTTGAAGCTATACTTTTTAATTTAAAAGCTGGAATAGTTGAATACCCGTTAACTGTTGAAGGCAATGTAAGAAAGTGCGTGGTATGTAAACAGATTACTTTATTTTATCAAGTCAATCAGAAAGATGATATAGAATTGCTTAGTTTTTGGAATACTTATCAGGATGTCAAAAAAAGGCCTTACTAATAAAAACACTTTAAATTTAAAAGACAAACATTGAACCTGGAATTTGGAACCTGAAACTTTCTAAAGCAGTTTTGCTTTCAGCGCCATAAGCTCAATCTTCATATTCTCCAGATCCTGCATCAGGTTATTCTTTGAAGTGGAATCTTCCAACTGGGTTTTACATTTCTGAAACAAGTCTTTATAATACTCATATCCTTTGTTCAGGTTTTCCTGAAAAGCATCAAAATACTTTTTCTGTTTATCTGAAACAGGTTTGATGGTTTCTTCAATTTTCCCACCCAGATAATCAATGTACATTTTCATCTCTTTCACAAAAAGGTTCGGCCTGTCGGTACGTTCCATCACATTGGTACGGCCGTATATGTGGTCAACCATTTTTTTCAGCGTGTAAGTGCTCGAAAAATAAGCCAGGTTTGGTCCCGGGCAAATGCTCACGGCAGTGCCTTCCATTTTGGTATCCAATCCGTGAGCCATCAGTGTCGAGGCTGTCAGACCATTGCACAAACAGGCATTATCCGTAATTTTACCAAGCTCTTTTTCAAATTCCATCTCACTCAGGTTCTGCTCCTTCAACTCCTGAATTTTCTTGTGCTGAAATTCCCTCGATGCGGTGCAGGTTCCTTCTTCAGTAAAAACAGGCGTGAGGGCCAGGTATTTTTTAGTACAGGGGAAACCGTATTTTCCAAGCTTGTTTTGGGCCTCTTTCTTCAGATCCATCCCTGTGCCCCGTACATTATTGAAAATAACACCTAAAGGCGAAACTTCGCTCATGTAAAGGTCATCTTCTTTGGCATTGCACAAAACTTCAAGGGTTTGCTCATCAACGGTTGTTGCTTCGGGAACCAGTAAGAACGGTGTTCCCCAGCCAATAGAATCCAACTGATAATAGTTCATCAGAAATTCGTGTTCGGTATTAGAGCCAACTCCTCCCTGCGCCGTAATTTTAACCAGTAATGGTTTCTCAGGAACAGGTTTACCTTTGTCGGCTAATGCTTTGACATAAATATCGTGAACAGCCTGTATCAGTTGTTCTTTGCTTGTTCTGAATTCTTCCAAAACAGGACCCATCAGAAAACCATCGGTTGCAAAGGCATGTCCGCCACAATTTAATCCCGATTCGATACGATATTCCGAAACCCAGATTCCCTTTTTGGCCAGGAATCGGCCCTGAATCAGGGCAGACCGATAGTCGCTCACTTTCAGGATTACTTTTTTCTTCAGTTCGAGATCAGCGCTTGGGTAAAAGTCTTCAAATTCTTCGAGATAACTATAAAGGCGTGGATTCATTCCTGCCGATAAAACAATCGAGGAATTCAGGTCGCTCAAGGCAAATCCGCGTAAAGCCGATTGTGCATCGCTCATGATGGAAGGTAGCTTTTCGCCATTTTCGAACCGGTCGCGATCCAGTTTCGACATAATATTAACATCAATTTCGCCTGCAACCAGATTTTCGTGCAACCAATCATTGAGCTTATGTTTGAGGTTGCCGGTGTTGATCATCTGATTAAATTTCAATTTTATTTCCGACATCTCAGGCAACATATCGATGTATTTCTTCAGGTCTTCTTCAGTATGTGAAATGGAGTTTTTAAGATTCTCGAATTTGTGTTTTACAATTTCCTGAACGGTATTCAGATAGGCAGTAATTCGCTTGGCGCGGTGATCTTCTGCCTTTGGTGAAATGGATTGAAAAGGTAAGTTGAATTTTTTGCAATAAAACTCCCTCATTTTTTCCATCGAAATATCGTCAACCAACGAAATAACCGATGAAATGCCATAATGGGCTACTTTAATCGGAGAATCAATCGAATATCCCAGGCCCATAACCGGGATATGAAACGTGTGCGGGTTATTATGGAAACTCATAGAAATTTATTCTTGATTAATAAAGTTGGTAAAAATAGCGTATTCAGATTTCAAAAACAAAATATGCACTTATACTTATTGAAAATAAGATTTTAGACTGAACCAGCTTAATATTTGAAAAACTAATTTTGAATTATCTACAAAGCCAAAAATGGAACTCTATCAGGAACTTACCAGGGATGTCCGGTTTATCGAAGGCCTGAAATCATGTATGAACTGTGGTATTTGCACAGCCATTTGCCCGGCAGCCGAATTTTACGACTACGATCCCAGAATTATTGCGGCAATTGTACAATCCAAAGACGAAGAACGAATTGAAGAACTATTAAAAGGTGATACCATCTGGTATTGCGGCGAATGTATGTCGTGTACAACCCGATGCCCACGCGGCAATACACCAGGCCTGATTATTATGGCTTTACGAAGTTTATCACAGGAACTTGGTTACTTTACCGAATCAGAGAAAGGACGCCAGCAATTGGCCATAAAGCGGGTGATAGGCGAGAATATCGTTTATCGCGGTTATTGTGTTCTTCCTGAAAACCTTGTGCCTGAATTGCACCCCGAACAGGGTCCGGTTGGCCTTTGGATTTACGAAAACAGAGATGAAGTTTATGAACGGGTTGGCGCCAATTACCAGGGAGATGGCGAAGGCGCCCTGCGCAAAATACCGCAGGAAGCGATGGACGAAATTTACCGGATTTTCGAAGTTACAGGCGGATTCGGGCGATTCGATAAAATTGAACATTTCTCTAAAATAAAAGCCGAAAGCATGGGTTTCACTGAAGATGGGGACGATTATTCGGACTATGTGAAATACATCAATACCAACAACAACGGCAAACACACCCGGCAATAATGTACAGGGAAGGTAAAATACAAGTTTGGCAGGATTATCAGAAAGAAATAGCTGATAACCATTATTTCTATGTTCGCAGTTGCATCCGGCAAAATTTTTTCCCTGGTTCAGAGCAGACTTTCCTGAAGATTGTGCGCACCGAACTGGGAAAAGATATCGTTGAAAATCCACATCACACTACTTGTTCAGGAATTGGCTACCACGCAGATATTGTTCCGTTCGATACCATACAAACCATTGTAGCAAGGCAATTTGCGCTGATGACTGAAGCAGGATATCACAATCTGGCAATTTCGTGCATCACCTCTTTTGGCATCTACAACGAAATTATCGAAACCTGGAAAGAATTTCCCTCTGAATTGGAAAAAGTCCGTAACTGCCTGAAAAGAGCAACCGGGCGCGAATTTGAAGTACCACTGAATGTGGCTCATGCGGGCGACATTATTTATAAATTCAGGGAAAACATTGCCGCCAGAAAAAAATTTTCGCTTATAAACCAACACACAGGAAAACCATTAAAAATTGTAGAACATATTGGTTGTCATTATTCCAAAATGTTTCCTTCAAAAGGAGTTGGCGGCGCCGAATTTCCTTATGTACTGGCCGGCATGATCGAATCGTGGGGTGGCGAAGTGATTGATTACCCTGAACGACGCCATTGCTGCGGGTTTGGATTCCGGCAATACCTGGTGATGTCGAACCGCGGTTATTCGGTCTCTAATTCGCGCAAGAAATTTGAATCAATGGAACCCTATAAGCCTGATGCAATTGTGAGTAACTGCCCGGGCTGTCCTATGTTTATGGATCGCTGGCAATATGTGATTGAAGAAATGGAAGGCAAAACTTACGGCGAAAACGGACAGGGAATTCCGGTTCTGACATACGAAGAATTAGCAGGATTGGTGCTTGGCTACAATCCATGGGACATGGGCATGCAAATGCATCAGACCAACGTGGAACCATTGCTCGACAAAATGGGAATTCATTACGATCCCGACCTTAAATATGCCGGAAAAGATGGTAAGCTGATCGGAAAACCAATGATGACGGGCTGCGGATGCTGAAAATTTATGATTCGTCAATTTGAAAATCTGAAGAACAGAAAATATCCAATATTCAATGCTCAATAACCAATATCGAACGAAAAATAAGAAATAAGAAATAAGAAACAATTGTAAGACATCAACGCAAAATAGCCAACCTGGAACCTGAAACTTTAAACTGAATTTGTGAAACACATTGTAATCATAGGGGGCGGAATAGCCGGAATAGAAACAGCCAGCGCACTAACCGATACCGGACATTGGGTAACTGTGATCGAAAAAGAAGCACAGGTTGGCGGAAAACTGAACAACTGGTCATGCCTGTTTCCAACCTTTACTCCCGCTGAAAAGATCATAGACGAACTTCAGGATAAATGCCGCAACAAAGACTTTTCTATTCTGAATAAAACAGAAGTCCGCACCATTCACAGGCAAAACGGAAAGTTCAGCATTGAAACTTCGAACGATCATAAACTGGAAGCCGACGCCATAGTTGTTGCCACCGGGTACGAACTTTTTGATGCACGCCGGAAAGAAGAGTACGGCTACAAAATTTACGATCACGTCATTACATCAGCCGATCTCGAAGAATTGTTCAAAACTGGCAACGACATTACTGTTGCTGAAGGAAAACACCCGAAACGAATTGCTTTTGTGCATTGCGTTGGCTCGCGCGACGAAAAATCGGGCAACCATTATTGTTCGAAAGTGTGCTGTATCACCAGCGTAAAACAGGCTATCGAACTTAAGAAGCGTTTACCAGAAGCCGAAATCTACTGCTTTTACATGGATTTACGGATGTACGGCAAACACTTCGAAGAACTGTACCGCGAAGCACAGGAAAAATATGACATCCAATTTATTCGGGGACGTTTGTCTGAAGCTTCGGAAAAGATCAACAAAAGTTTGCTGATCAAATCAGAAGATACACTTTCGGGGCGACCACTCAAAATGAATGTTGATTTGCTGATACTTTTGGCAGGCATGGAAGCCGGTAAAGGAACTGCCGCTGCTTCTGAAACTTGTGGCATTGGCTGTGAGGAATCAGGATTTCTGAAAACAACGGACTCGTTCCTGAAGTCGAATTTTTCGGAACAGGAAGGAATATTTCTGGCCGGAAGCTGTACTGCTCCCATGTCGGTAAACGATACCATTTTGCATGCCCGATCGGCAGCAATGGAAGTTAATGGATGGCTAAGGAGTCATTGAAAAAAGTGTTCAGTCGCAGTGGTCAGAAAAAGCTGCGGAGTTCAATGTTGTAGAGGTATTAGTTGCTATAAAGCTCCATAGGAGCGAAATATTTGTAGTAATATGGATTAAGAAAGCCCGCCCGTCTGCAAGAAAATATTGAACAAAGAGAGTGTCTTCTTTCGGACGGAATAGGAACAGCCCTCTTGACAATATGAAGTTCAGAAAAATAAGGTAATAAGGTGGTTTTCTTTTTTGCTCGTAATTGTACTAAGGTTATCAAAAAAAGAAAAAAGAAGGTATAAAAAAAGAAGTAAAAACCTTATTCTATGACATTTAACCTTAGTAGTAAGACAGATCAAGTAAGCGTCCGCCGTCCGAGGTAAAGCATTGAACAATGAAAGTGTCTTTTTTCGGACGGAATGGAGGTAAACAACATAAAATGATACTCAAATCGGAAAATGAAAGACTTTGGCTACACTATTACTAAACAACGCACGATTGACTACGATCAGTTCGACGGGAGGTTGTTGAACGAAATTCTCGAAATGGAACCATCGTTTAAAGTATGTCTATCGTGCGGCGGATGCACGGCTACCTGCAGCGCAGGCGATCTGGTCAGTTTTAATATCAGGCGAATGAACCTCCTATTGCGGCGCGGCGAAACGATCGAGCTCGAATCGGAAATCCGGAAATGCATGCTTTGCGGCAAATGTATGTTGGTTTGCCCACGCGGTATTAATCTCCGTAACGTGATTATGCTTATTAAAAAGAGTATTGCGAAATACAAACCAGTCAATTAATTGACAACTATGGAAACTACTCCGTTTATATGGCCATTTACCATCGGACTCTTGTTTATCACCTGCTTTTTGGTGATCATTATCGGAATCTGGATTTCCAGTTTGTCGCACATTGATAAAAGTAGGATCATACACGGAATTTTAACGCCCAAAAGCTGGTTGGCCCTTCGCGAAATCGTTTTGGAGTCGTTGCTTCACCGCAAAATTTTCCGGAAAAATGTGGTTTTGGGCTACATGCACATGAGTCTTGCTTTAGGTTGGTTTCTGCTCATCGTAGTTGGCCACATCGAAGCATGGATTCACTACCGGACATTTTTTGTTCCGGCATACAAAGCCATTTTTATGCGCTATTTTATTACCGGACCATCCACCACACTTTCAGGAAAAATATTGGCTGCCAGCATGGATTTACTTCTTCTTTTTGTTCTTTCAGGAGTAGCGCTTGCCTGCTGCAAAAGATTGAACAGCCAGTTATTCGGATTGAAAAAAACCACACGGCTAAAAATAGGCGACCGCATTGCACTTTACGCGCTCTGGCTCATTTTTCCCCTTCGGTTTCTTGCCGAAAGTGTATCTGCCGGAATTCATCACAACGGTAGCCTTATCAGTCAGCCAACCGGACAATTGCTCGCTTCAATTCTTCCGGTCAAATCGCTCGAAATGCCCTTGTGGTGGGCCTATTCAGGAACGCTTGGCCTGTTTTTCTTTGCGTTGCCAGTTTCACGATACATGCACATTCCGGTTGAAGCAGTACTTATTTTCCTCAGGAATTACGGGATCAAGGTACAAAAACGGATAGGTGGATATTCGAGAATTCAGGTGTATTCGTGTTCGCGCTGTGGAATTTGTTTGGACAGTTGCCAGATGGCGCACGTGGATATCAAAGACACTCAGTCGGTTTACGTACTGAAACACATCAGGAATAAAAACCTGACAGATGAAAAACTTTTCAACTGTTTGCTTTGCGGACGTTGCCAGCCCGATTGCCCCGTAGGACTGGAATTGAATAATTTACGACTGACACAACGGATTGAATCAACCAAAGAATACAATTCGTCATACGATTACCTGAAAAACGGAAATGTAGCAATCAGTCCGCAAACCGAAGTGATTTATTTTGCCGGTTGCATGACACATCTGACCCCAGCCATCATTAAATCTATGAAGGAAATTTTCACAGTTGCCAGCGTCAAATACTGGTTTATGGACGAGGACAAAACAGCCTGTTGCGGACGGCCACTGATGCAGGTTGGACAATACGAGGCAGCAAAAAAACTGATTGAACACAATCGCGAACGGATTCTGGCTTCAGGAGTAAAAAAGCTGGTCGTTTCCTGCCCTATTTGCTACAAAGTAATTAACGAAGATTATGCATTGCCGGGCATTACGGTTATGCATCATTCCGGGTACCTGCTCGGACTGTTGGCCGATAAGCGTTTGCCGGTAAATAAATTGTCGTTGCAGGTTGTTTATCATGATCCCTGCGAACTTGGCCGTGGAAGCGGCATTTATCACCAGCCGCGATTGCTCTTAGACGAATATGCAACGCTGATTCCGATGAAAAATGAAAAAGAAGCGTCCTACTGCTGCGGAGGAGGTCTGGCCAATATTAAGATACAAATGAACGAACGAAACCAGATACGAGACAAGGCGCTGGACGAATACCTGGCTTATCAGCCCGACATGCTGGCAACAGCTTGCCCCTTGTGCAAAAAAATCTTTGCAAAAAGCAACAAACTACCGATTCATGATATTGCTGAAATTGTTTACATGGCCATTCGTCAAAACATATCTATGACTCAGGATCAAACCATTAATAAAAAGAAAATAGAAATAGAGATTTGGAAGTAGCTCTTAGAGCTATTAAAGAAAAATTGCAAATACGAAAGCAACCAGTATCCTGATCACTTTGTCAACAGAATTCATGTTTTTTTATGATTATATTTTGTAGGTTAAGCTTCCTTTTGGGCACGAAGCCACGCATTGCAAACATTTGGAGCAGGTATAGCTGTCCCCCGGTTTAACCATTGCAGGTTTGTACAGGCTGAATTTAGCCGGTTCCATGGCAACGATATAACACTTTTTGTCACAAATTCCACAATTTTTGCAGGTATCCTCATTCAGTTTAATCCTGAATAATGAATACTTATTGAGGAATCCCGAGATCCAGGCAATCGGGCAACCGATTTTGTGGTACTGGTACATTTGTTTGATTTTACTATCGTCGCCGCCCATGCCCATCAGCATTTCCATGATCAGGCCCATCGGGCAAACCCACCGGCAAAATACTTTTCCAAATATGACGCCAAGAAATACGCCATAAAACAGAATGTACCACAACGAAATATGATAGTGCGAAATGCCTATGTACGTCGAAACACCCAATACTGCCAGGATAATCATCCTGCTGCTCACTAACACTTTTAAAATTTTTTTCATCATGATTATTTTATTCTGAAAATATGAATACCGAAATTTGTGTTTCATTTTATCGGCCCCAAAAGCAACCACCAGAAAGTCGTAATTCAGGGTTTGGGTTTTGCAAACTACTTCCTGGCTGGCAGCATGAATCTCTTTTACCGAATCAACAATTACATCAAACGGATATTTTTTCTGGATATTAGCTAATGGAACTTTCACGTCGTTGAATTCTTTGATACGTACCGGAACCCAGATTGAAATAGGAAAGAGATAGAGATAATCGCGGTTGGAAACAAGCGTCACCTTGAATTCTCCACTTTTTTGTAATTGTATAGCTGTTTGGATACCGGCAAAACCACCGCCAAGAATTAAAACTCTCATTATCATACTGAGTTAATTATGAAACTTTGGCCAACTCTTTCAATAAAAATTCTTTCGATTTGATTCCGACAAAACGGTTGATTTCTATGCCGTTTTTGAACAGCACCATGGTAGGGATGTTCCTGACCTTGAATTTGTTGGCCAGCGACTGGTATTGCTGGATGTCAACTTTGCCAACATACGAGTTTCCTTTTAATTCAGAGGCGACATCGTTTAAAACGGGCGCCATCATGCGGCAGGGAGCACACCAACTGGCCCAGAAATCAACCAATACCACTTTCCCCTTTGTTTTTTGCTGAAAATTCTGTTCGGTGAGTGTCAATACTTTCTCGTGGTCGGAAACCATCGGCATGTTTTTCATTTTCGCCATGGTGATCGTCCGGAAAATAAAGAACGCAACGATTATAACTCCAATTACAATTAATGTTGTTTGCATATTAAGCGGTTACAAGTTCTTTGTTTTTTACTTTTATTTCGTCAATGTAATTGGACGCGGCCAATGCTGCAATGGTTCCGTCTCCCACGGCAGTAGTCACCTGGCGGAAACGTTTGGCAATGCTGTCACCGGCTGCATAAACTCCGGCAATGTTGGTTGACATATCCGATTTGACTACAATTTCGCCCCAAGGGTTCAGTTCAACTTTGCCTCTCAGCAATTCAGTATTGGGGATGTATCCAATAAAAATAAAAACTCCATCAGTTTTGAAATTTGTTGTTTCTCCGGTTTTCAGGCTTTTAATATCAACACTTTCAAGGCTTTCGTCACCAATGAATGCGCTAATCGCCGATTCCATCACAAAACTTATTTTCGGATGGTTCCGTGCTTCTTCTATCGCGTGTTCAAAAGCCTGAAAGTGGTCGAACTGATGAACAATGGTAATTTTGCTGACATACTTGGTCAGTGAAACAGCTTCTTCGAGCGCCGAATTTCCGCCGCCAACCACAACAATTTCCTTATCAGTAAAGAAATCGCCATCACAGGTAGCGCAGTACGAAATACCCTGACCTTTAAAACGCACTTCGCCTGTCACACCAAGCGTTCTGGAACGTCCACCGGGTGTTAGGATTACAGCTTTGGCAGTAAATATCCGTCCATCTGCCAGGGTCACGCTCTTTACTTCTCCTTCGAGATCAAGGTCCGAAATTGTAATATTCGATTTAAAATCGCACCCAAACGATTTGGCCTGCTTTTTCATGATATTGGCCAACTGATAACCGCTGATGTTTTCAACTCCGGGGTAATTGGCAATTTCGTGGGTCAGGACCATTTGACCACCCATAGCGCCCTCATTCAGGATAAGTGTTCTGAGCCTTGCCCGTGAAAGGTAAATACCTGCCGTTAAACCGGCAGGCCCACCCCCAACAACAACAGTATCATAATGATTTACTGATTCCATAAACTTATGCGTTAACTGTTGCCTCAAATTCTTTATCGAGTATTGCCTTTACCTGACTCATTGATTGGATACTTGAAGTTGCCTTTACCACTTCGCCGTTTTTGTAGTAAATGGTAAACGGAATACCCTTGAAACCACGAACTTCGGGAAGTTGACGGATGACATACGATTCAGGATTGTCGAATTCCATATCGCAGAATTTCACATGGGTATATTCGTCTTCCAATTCTTCGGCAATTCCGTAAACAGGAATACACATAGGTCCCATCCGGCCACAGATGACCATTACATTTTCGTTTTCATTGATAACTTTAGCGTGCTCAGCAGCGCTTTCGATGTGTTTTAAATTGGTGTACAGCATGACTTTTTATTTTTAAAGTTTATGGTACAAATTTATGTCACCAGCCGCGTTGGTTAAAGATTTTTGGGATGAAGCGCATCCGTTCCTGAATTGAACTGCGACAACTTTTTTATTGATCTAATCGAATTGGGATTGAATACCTGATAGAAATTGATAATTCGGACTATGCCCGGTCGAAGTATAATTTTAACTTTACGGGCAATTGTAATTTCAATTGGACATGAAACCCATCCTCGAAACCGACCAGGAATTTTTTTGCGACATTCAGGCGCCTTGTTTTCAGATGCTTTCGCCAGAAGAGGCCGAATTGGTCAGGGCAAGCAAAACACAGGTATTGTTCCGGAAAGGCGATCACCTGACCAAACAGGGGGCATTCGCTTCGTATGCCTTGTTTGTAATCAATGGACTGGCTAAACAATACATTGAAGGCGACAGCACCAAAAATTTCAATTTAAGGATCATCAAGCCTGGCGAATTTGTTGGCCTGTCTGCCATTTTCACTAAAAATACTTTTAATTATTCTTCGGTTGCCTTGACCGATTGCCAGGTTTTTTTGGTCGAGAAAGAAGCCATTACCTCCGTCGTAAAGCAAAACGGACAATTCGGGTTCAATATGATTAAACGGTATTGTGAGCAAAATACCAATCTTTTCGATAACCTGCGAACGGTACTGTACAAACAGATGAATGGTCGGATTGCTGATACATTATTGTATGTTGATAGCTTAAAAGCAGAAAATCCGGAGATATTTCAGCTTCTTTCCAGAAAAGACATGGCCGATTTTGCTGGAATCTCTACTGAGAGTGCGGTAAAACTCCTGAAGAGCTTTGAAAAAGACGGTTTGATTGAACTGCACGAGAAAGATATCGTGGTTGTCAACCACAAAGAATTACTCGAAATCAGTAAAAAAGGTTAAATCTATCTGCACGAACAGCTGATAACTGACTCAAATTCAACCAATAAATGTTTTATTTCGCGTTTGGTTAGCACGAATTATTTGGATGCGAAAATATTTTTAAACTTTCTCTTGGAGATGAATAATTTTTTGTTTTATCTTTGTGAGCGAATATTCACTTACATTAAAATATCAATATGGAAATTACTCCCCGTCAGTTAGAGATTATTGAAGCAGCCGGAAAAATACTCACCTCATCCGGAGTTAGTGGGTTAACCATCAAGAATCTGGCGAAAGAAATGCAGTTTTCCGAGAGTGCGATCTACCGTCACTTTACCAGCAAAGAGGAAATTATAGTAGCAATGCTGAATTATTTGGCAGAAACAATAGACAAACGGTTGCAGAATGCAATTCAGACTATTGAGGATCCTGAAGAAAAATTCACTGCAATTTTTCAAAGTCAGTTTACTTTCTTTGAAAATCATAGACACTTTGTCGTGGCTGTTTTTTCAGATGGCTTATTGAAAGAAAGCCAGGTAATCAATGAAGCTATTCTTAAGGTCATAAGCGTGAAAATTAAGTATTTGTTCCCGATATTATTGGAGGGCCAGCAGAAAGGTGTGTTTACAAATACCATTTCTACAGAAGATTTGATGTACATTTTAATGGGAACCTTCAGGTTACTAATGTTCAGGTGGAGATTAGAGGATTTTCAGTTCGACATAAAAACAAGCGGAAATAAAATGATTCAATCTGTTCTCACATTAATTAAAAATAAGTAATATGAAAAAGGCACTTCCTTATTTATTGGCATCGATATTAGCTGCTTTTGGTTTGCTTACCTTATTCCTGAGTACCTCTATAATATTTGATTTATTTGGAGTCAGGGCTAAAGAGGGCAATTATGTGCTTTTTGTTGTTTGTGCAAATTTTGTGAGTAGTATGCTCTATCTTTTCGCTGCGTATGGATTTATCGAAAGCAAAAAATGGACTGCTCCTCTGTTAGGCATTTCAGTAATAGTACTCATACTCGCATTTGCCGGGTTATTTATTCACATCAACGCTGGTGGTATTTACGAAACAAAGACAATTGGCGCGATGGCATTCAGAATTACTGTAACGCTTGTTTTTTCAGCACTTGCTTATTTCATGATTTCAAAAAATAAAAAATTACAACTATAAAAAAATTTACCCAACCATGTTAGTGAATATTAACTTACATCAAAAATTAATAAGAATTGTCCTTGTATTGATTCTTATTCAGGTTTCTGGAACCTTGACTGCGCAAACACTCTCGCTGGAGCAATGCATCGACACTGCATTGCTGTATAACCGAACCATCAAACTATCGCAACAGGATGTTTTTCTGGCCAATGAGAAAAACAAGGAGACCAAGGGCAATCTGTTTCCAAAATTGAATGGGATGACTGACTATCGTTATTACACCGATTTGCCTTATCAGCTAATGCCTGCAGCAGCTTTTGGCGGACCGGAAGGCACTTATAAAGAGGTTCAGTTTGGCGTTCCACAAAGCCTGAATGCCAATCTGCAACTAACAGTGCCAATTTACAACCCAACAGCTTTAGGAGCGATAAAAACAACCCGGATAGCCAGTGAACTTTCTGAAATTCAGAAAATAAAAACTGACGAAGACGTGGTGCTGGAGGTTTCAAATGCCTATTACAATGCACAAATTCTGCTTTATCAACTGGCTTTTTTGGATAGCAACATGATCAATACCAACAAACTGGTGCAAACAACAACTTTACTGCATCAACAGCAAATTGCAAAGGGAACTGATGTGGACAGGCTGAAATTACAATTGGATCAGGTAACCAATCAAAGAAATACCGTTTTTTCGCAGCAGCAGCAAGTACTGAATGCACTCAAATTTCTGATGGGAAAACCAATTTCTGATTCCATCCAGGTTGCAATAACTGAAAACACTTTGGTTCAACTGGATCCTCAGATTCAAGCGACTACAGATATGAAGTTGATTGATAAAAAATTACAATTTAATTACGCTGAGCTTAAAGGACTTCGTAATTCAAAATTGCCTTCGCTGGGTGCTTACGGAGTCTATGGTACAACAGGTTATGGCAATACCGGCGCCAATAGCTTTTTCAATTTTCATCCAATCGGTTATGTTGGCGCTCAACTGTCGATCCCGCTGTTTAATGGCACGATTACAAAACACAGGATTGTACAAAAAAAAATAGATATACAGAAAACAACTATTCACAAAGAACTGGTATCTGAAAAATCAAAACTCGACCTGATTAACGCCGAAATGCAATATTCACTTGCAAATAAGAATATTGTAACTGTGGACAATCAAATAAAACTGGCAAAAAAGATTTATACCAATACTGTGCTGCAAAACAAGCAAGGCGTAGCTAACATTACCGATTTGCTTTTGGCCGACAATTCCTTACGCGAAGCACAGCAAAACTATATCGTTGCAATGGTAAATCTTCGAAAAGCAGAACTGGAATACAAACGGGTAACAGGAAATCTGATTTCAATTAGAAATTAAAAATTAAAAATTAAAAATTAGGGAAATGAAAAAAACGATCATTTATATAATTGTAGCATTGGCGTTAATAGCCATCACGGTATTTCAACTTAAGAAAAATAAAGAAACCACTGTCAGCAGGGTTTATCAATACGATAAAGAGCAGGCCATTCATGTGCAGGCCATCACCCTGAAGCTTGAAAGTGCTGAAAACGATATTTCTTACACGGGAACTTTTGAGCCCAACAAAGAAACAAGAATCAGCGCGGATATTCAGGGAAAGATAAACTCAGTTTTGGTGGATGCTGGAAGTGTTGTCCGAAAAGGTCAGGCTTTGGTTCAATTAGACAACTCCTTACTGAAACTTCAATTGCAAACCGTTGAAATTCAGACTGAAGGATTGGAAGCAGATGTGAAAAGATATACCGTTCTGGCCAATGCCGATGCCATTCAAGGCGTTCAGCTGGAAAAGACCGAATTGGCTTTAAAATCAGCCAAAGTACAGAAGGCTACAATAAAAGAGCAAATCAATAAAACGACTATTACAGCGCCTTTCAGCGGAATTGTTACCGCGAAACTAACCGAAGAAGGAGCTTACGCAGCGCCTGGTATTCCGTTGCTACAAATCACGGATATTTCAAGCCTGAAATTTACTGTAAATGTTCCCGAGCAGGAGTTAAGTCAGTTCGAAACCAATCAACAATACACTCTTTCCTCAGATGCTTATCCTGAAACTGTGCTGTCGGGAAAGGTGATCCTGACAGGCAGCAAAGCCAATATGGGAAATAGTTTTCCGGTACAATTTTCAGTAAACAACACCGCCGATTTAAAAATAAAATCAGGAATGTTTGGAAATGTAGAGTTGAAAAACGATGGAGAAGAAAAGGTAATCATTATCCCGGCATCTGCTATTGTTGGAACTAACATTCAGCCACAGATTTATCTGGTCAAAAATGATAAAGCCATTCTACAAAACATCACCACTTCAACCCGTTTTCAAAATAAAGTACAGGTTTCAAGTGGATTAACCGAAGGCGACGTAATTATAACCAACGGGTTTATCAATCTTTTTGATGGTGCAAATGTGACAATTAGCAAATAAGTATCATGAACATTACAAAAATAGCAATCAATCGTCCATCGCTGATCATCGTTCTTTTCAGCGTATTTGCCTTGTTGGGGATCATTGGATTTACAAACCTGGGGTATGAACTGTTACCAGACTTTAACCAGCCGGTGGTTGTAATAAAAACAATTTACCCTGGTGCCGAACCCAATGAAGTAGAAACTTCTGTTTCCAGAAAAATAGAGGATGCCTTGTCAAATCTCGAAGGTGTAGATTACCTGGAAACCAAGTCGATGCCCAACGCTTCAGTTATTATTGCCAACCTGAAATACGGAACGAACCTGAGCATTGCCATGCAGGATGCCCAGCGGTATATCGACAATATTAAAAAAGATCTTCCGGCAGACATTTTGAGTCCGGTGATGAGCAAAGTTTCGCCCAACGATTTGCCAATTATTTCGATCAGTGCAACAAGTAGTTTGCCTGCGACTGAATTTCATCAAAAAATGAAGGACGAATATCTTCCTCAAATCCAGCAATTAAAAGGAGTGGCTGAAATTACCCTTCTTGGCGGTGAAGAGCGTGAAATTCAGGTAAAGGCCGATCAGGATAAACTGAAACTCTATAAAATATCGCTTTATCAGGTGGTTGAAGCCATTAACCGCTCGGGTATTGATTTGCCCGCCGGTAAAGCACAAACCGATAAAGAGAGTAATTCAGTCCGGTTAACCGGAAAATTTTCGACCGTAAACGACATCATGAATGTGCTGGTAGCAATGCCTGCGCCGGGAATGCCGGTCTATGTAAAAGATGTGGCAACCGTTATTGATGGGGTGAAAGAAATAAGTTCTGTAAGCCGATACAACGGGGTAAACGGAATAGGGCTTTTGTTAAAAAAACAAGGCGATGCCAATGCTGTGGAGGTTTCCAAATTAGTTCACACGAAACTCAAACAAATTGAAAGTGCAAACTCCAACTATGGGGTAAAATTTGTTGTTGCCGATGATTCAACCGATATGACTATTGCAGCAGTAAATTCAGTGGTTGACGACCTGATTCTGGCTGTAATCCTGGTTTCGTTGGTTATGTTTTTGTTTTTACGAAGCTACCGGAACTCGTTGATAGTTTTAATCGCAATCCCGACCTCATTAATTACCGCGTTTGCCGTGATGTGGCTGATGGGCTTCACCTTAAACCTGATGACCTTGCTGGCCATGTCGTTAATTATCGGAATCCTGGTGGACGATGCCATCGTAATTCTGGAAAATATCCAGCGCCACCTCGATATGGGCAAAGACAAAGCTACTGCGGCATTGGAAGGGCGTATGGAAATTGGTTTTTCGGCCATTTCAATTACCCTGGTTGACGTGGTTGTATTCCTGCCCATTCTGTTTTTGCAGGTTTTTGTGGCCGATATGCTGAAACAATTTTCAATCGTTGTAATAACATCTACACTTACCAGTTTATTGGTGGGTTTTACCCTGGTTCCCTGGTTGGCTTCCAGGATTGGGAAAAAGGAGGATTTACAACCTACCAACATCATTAACCGTTTTCTTCTTTGGTTTGAAAGACAATTAACAACCTTCATCAATTGGTATGGCCGTCAGTTAGAATGGGTACTTAGCCATAAACTCATCTTTACCGGAATAGTTATTTTCCTTTTGGTAATGACTGGGGTGATGATGAAACAAGGCATTATCGGAAAAGAAATGATGTCAACAGGCGACCAGGGAAAGTTCCGTCTGAACCTGGAATATGATAAAACAACGACAGTTCAGGAGAACAATATCAGAACTCAAAAAGTAGAAAACTTTATCCTTCAGCAACCTGAAGTAGCCACACTTTTCAGCAACATTGCCGGGCCAAGTACAGGTATCGGCAGCCTTGGGGTGGGCTCATCCAATTTATCTGAATTTACCATTCAGTTAAAGCCGGAAAAGGAAAGGGACATCAAAACTGAGCCGTTTATGAAATCGCTCCGCGAAGAACTGAAAAAGCAATTTTCGGGAGTAAACTTTTCAATGGCAGTTTTAGGCTTACTGCCAAAACAGGCGCCAATCAAAATAACCCTGAGCGGAAGCGACCTGGATTTGGTAATGAAAACAGGAAATGAGCTGAAAGCAGCTATTGAAAAAATACCGGGCGCCGATAATGTTCAGCTATCAGTAAAAGAAGGAAGCCCTGAATTCAAGGTGATCCCCGATAAAGATAAAATGCAGCGACTGGGATTGACGACTGCCTATGTCGGGTTAAATTTGAGGACTGCCTTCACCGGAAATGATGATGCAACGTTAACTGAAAATGGAACAGAATACCCGGTCAGGATATGGCTGGATGACTTTGACCGGAAAAACTTCGAAGATGTGCAGCGTCTTTCTATCGTCAACCCGATGAACATCCCCGTTGAAGTGTCACAATTTGCTGAAGTCAGGCAAGACAATTCGCCTTCTTTACTCGAAAGACTGGACCGGCAACCTTCTGTAACCATAACTTCTGAATCGTTTGGAAGACCTTCAGGAACTTTAGCTGATGAAGCAATTAGCTTTCTGAAAACGCAACCATTGCCCGAAGGTGTAAAATTAACCTGGGGGGCAGATATCAAGACACAAAATGAAAGTTTCGGGGCTTTGGGTTCGGTTCTTATCATCTCATTTATACTGATCTACCTGATCATGGTAGCCCTTTACGATAGCTATATTTATCCTTTTGTTGCTTTATTTGCCATCCCGATGGCTGCCATAGGTGCATTCCTTGCCTTAAACTTATCGCTAAACCATCTGACTTTGTTTGCTCAGTTAGGATTAATCATGCTCATGGGTCTGGTAACAAAAAATGCCATCCTGATTGTGGATTTTACAAATCAACTTAAAGCACAGGGCAAACATTATAAAGAAGCATTGATCATTGCAGGGAAAGAGCGCATGCGCCCTATTTTAATGACCACGCTTGCTATGGCAATCGGAATGTTACCTATTGCATTGGCACAAGGTACAGCCAGCGAGTGGAAAAACGGTTTGGCATGGGTGATCATCGGAGGTTTGCTGTCGTCTATGATTTTGACTGTTTATTTAGTCCCGATGGTTTACTACGTTGTAGATCGTATTAAAGAAAAAATCGCAAATAAAAAACATAAATAAAATGAATAAAATAATCATAATCCTTCAATCGTTTTTAGCGATCGTACTACTGTCTTCATTTAGTATTCAAAAGCAGGAAACCTGCTCATTAACAATTGATGTGAGTGAATTGCGAAATTCAAAAGGCACCGTACTCTTCGCATTATACAACAGAGATGATGCATTCCCCGATGAACATTACAAAAAGTATTTCAAAAAACTTACCGGTGTAATAGTAAACGGAGCATCGTCGGTAACATTCGAGAACCTGCCGGAAGGGAAATATGCAGTAAATATTCTGCACGATGAAAACAATGACGGGAAAATTAAAAAAGGAATCATCTTACCCAAAGAGGGAATAGGCTTTTCCAATTTTCAATCCATTAGTTTTTCGAACCGGCCATCATTTACAAAAGCGTCTTTTAATTTGCAGAGTGACAAGAAAATAAAGGTTAATATTATATACCTGTAAGAGATGAAACGATGCTCACTCATGATATTGATTTCACTATTTCTTGCCCTTTCAGGTTTAGGACAGGAAAGAGACTCAATACCCCAGATTGGGCTTTCAATAATATCTCAGGTAAACCAGGGCAATAGCTATATCACTTTTCCTGCTGATATTGGTAACATTGAACCACTCTGGTTCGAAGGAAATGTTATCCCGAATTTTTACCTCCGTGAAAGCAGAAACTCCCGGTTAATGGGAGTTCTGACACCGCAGATTATCATCCGGATGTATAATGAGCCTTCTTTTCCTGTGCGCACTCCGAGTTATATGCCGCAGATAACGATCTATTATCAGTTTAAAAATCAATCGGGATCACGCACTAAAAGTTTATTTGTAAGGCTGGCACATCATTCAAACGGACAGGAGGGCGATTTTTTCCTGGAAAATGGTGAACTAAACTTAAAATCAGGTGATTTTGCTACCAACTATTTTGAGCCTGGATTCATCATTACAAATGTAAATAAACGACTGAATGCTTACCAATTTTTCAAAACTTCTGTTGAAATCCATCCGCCAGGTTCGAGTAGCGCTGAACTTGACGGAATTTACAGTAAAGTTCGCTGGCACAATGCGGTTTCTATATTTAAGGTTCCGGCAAAAAATGACCGGTATCCCGGAAAAAATGCAGATATCTCGGTTAAAGCAGAAGCTACGTGGATGTTTGGTGATGTGAACAATTGGGATCAGGTTTCATCAGACAGGCTCAACCTGAGCTTGACTTTTTATTATCACCCAAAATTTCTGGAGGATATCGGGCTTTTTGTCCAGTATTATCATGGGTTGGATTATTACAACATGTATTTCAGTCACAGGCTGGATGTTCTTCGGTTTGGGTTAATGACCGAAAAATTAAGGTTTTAAATTTAAACACATGTCAAATAATGAGTTAAACACTGAAGACAAGATATTTGAAGCTGCGAAAAATGTCTTCCTTTTATACGGATATCATGGTACTACCCTCCAACAGATTGCGACTATAGCAGGAGTTAATACGGCGGCAATTCATTACTATTTTCGATCGAAAGAAAATATTTATGCTCTGGTTCTTAAGAATAACCTGAGCTTGCTTTCTGAGTTCCTGAATACGAAGGAGTATTGGCCAAATCATGAATTCAAATCGTCTTTTTTTCGGGCAATCAATAAAAATATAAATATAGCCCATAATGTATGGTTTATTGTCAATGAAATCAAAGTCAATAATTTACTGATTACCGAATTAATTAAAACAGATGAAGAGATTAATGGCCTGATTAATTCAATTTTTAATAACTCACCAAACCTTAAAATTATGAAAAGGCTAATTACTTGTCAACTTACTGAAATCATTAATCAGGATTTGAAAAACAATTTGATGCACAAATGCGAATGACTAATAAGTAAAAATGTATGAAAACAGATCAGGTTTTTAAAGCACCAATGGAGAAATCAACCGATTTTAAATTCGATGCACAGGTGGCTGACGTATTTAATGACATGGTTGGACGATCGGTTCCCTTTTATCTCGAAATGCAACGTATGATGTCAGAAATTATTCCTGATTATGCGCGACCAAATACATCAATCTATGATCTTGGTTGCTCTACAGGCACGACTCTTCTTTCCCTGGATAAGCTGCTGGATCAGACTGTCCGGTTTGTTGGTGTCGATTCTTCAGCAGAAATGATTGAAAACTCGCACAGCAACTTCAGAAATAACGGACTTACCCGTCCGTATGATCTGATTACAGCCGATCTTTACAAACCTTTTGAGATTAAGAATGCTTCGGTTGTGATCTTATGCCTGACACTTCAGTTTATACGGCCAGTTTACCGGCAGAAAATGCTTGAATCTATTTATCAGCAGATGAATGATGGAACTTGTTTGATTTTAATCGAAAAGATTCTGGCTGAAGATTCTGACTTGAACCGAAAGTTTATAAACTATTACTATGATTTGAAGCGCCGGAATAACTACGATGAAATGGAAATCTCGCAAAAAAGGGAAGCTCTTGAAAATGTATTAATTCCTTATAAATTAAGCGAAAACCTGCAAATGCTGGCGGAAGCTGGATTTAGCAAAACCGAAGTCTTTTTTAAATGGTACAATTTTGCGGGTATAATCGCAATTAAATAATCTGAGTTATGGTGAAATTTGGAAATTGGGTTTTTCACAACCGCAACTGGTTTTTCGCTCTTTTTTATGCATCATTGTTCATCCCATCGTTTGCTCTTACCAATGATTTGAGGATTCAAATTGGGCTGGGTCTGGTAATATTTATATTTGGAGTTATGTCACGTGGTATTACAATCGGGTTGGAGTACATCGTTCGGGGTGGACTCTACAGGCAAATTTTTGCCGATAAACTTGTCACCTCGGGCATATATAGCATTTGCAGAAACCCCATGTATTTTGGGAATTTATTGATACTTCTGGGAATTGGTATTTTTGCAAATTCGGCGCTCTTTGTTTTCCTGACAGTTCCAATCTTCATGCTTTTGTACGCTTCAATTATTTTGGCCGAACAATCATTTCTGGAAAATAAATTCGGAGAGGAATATAAACTTTACAAGAAGAATGTCAATGCAATTATTCCTGATTTCACAAAAATCAAAGAAGCATTCAAAGGTCAGGAATTCAATTTGAAAAAAGTGATCCGAAAAGAGTATAACTCTTTCTATCTATATCTTGGCGGATTGCTGCTTCTGTTGTTATATCAAAAACACATCAGCTTCATTTACTTCTTAATTATTGGGGGAATATTGCTCATCTGTTATTTAACCATTCGGTTTTTGAAGAAGAAAAACAGGCTTGGATAATACCGCCAAAGGAGTTTACCTTGGAGTAAATATAACAAAACTATGACAATCAGAAACATACTGATAGTTTTCATTACTGCTATTGCTTTACACTCTTGTGATGGTATGTTTGACTACTCTCCTTACATAATTGATTTTAGCGAAGAAAACAGAAATGTTAATCAACAAAATATCGGGAAATTAACTAATCAGACAAAAGACAATACAATTACAATTGCCTTTACTGGCGATACCCATCGTTGGTTTGATGAAACAGAAAAGTTCGTAGCAAAAGTAAATCAAAAACCATCTGTTGATTTCGTAATACATGTTGGCGATATAGCTGACTTTGGATTACCCAAACAATATATATGGGGAAATTCGTATTTGCTGAAGTTGAATATCCCATATTTTGTTGTTGTTGGAAATCACGATTTAGTTGGGAATGGCCTTACAGCTTACAACGAAATGTTTGGTCCTTTGGATTTTAGTTTCATTTACAACAAATTGAAATTTGTTTTTTTAAATACAAATAGCCGGGAATTTCTATTCAACGGGAAGGTTCCAGACATACAGTGGCTTGACAATCAATTAAAGCCAAACATGGAATTTACCGAAGCTGTTGTGATTTTTCATGTACCACCCATGCATGGAGATTTTGATGCCTCCCTGGATGAATCGTTTCATAACACCTTAATACGCTACAACAATGTTCTGTTTACAGTTCACGGGCATTCTCATAACTTTGAAATATACAAGCCTTATAATGATGACATTACCTGCGTAAATGTATATAGTATTGAATACAATAAATTCAATGTAATTAAAATATCAAATGATCAATTTGAAGTTACGACACTGGACTTTTAAAATAGTATTGATAATCTCTTTGCTACATTTTATCTCATTCGATATTTACAGTCAGGAGTCGCAAAATACTGATTCTGCAAAGTATAAAAAGTATTTGCCTGACTATGTGAAAATGCAATTTGGCGGAGGTATCGGATTCATTTCTGCAGGAATAGGTTACGTTTTTTTTAAGGATAAATTAGATATAACCTATTTTTATGGTTATATACCAAAATCTGTTTCAATCGATGATCTGCACAGTGTAAGTTTACAATTAACTGCAAAATTGATCCGGGTTAAAGTCAATAAGAATATTGAGTTAATGCCTCTGAATTTCGGGTGGTTTATTCATCATACCTTTGGCAACGAATACTGGATAAAATTGCCATCACATTATCCTGAAAAATATTACTGGTGGGCGCCGGGAAGAAACGCTGGTATATTTTTGGGAGGGGAAGTAAAAACTAAATTATTAAGTGATTTCACTCCTGCATCGGGAACTGCATTCTATGTTCGTATGGGAAGCCGGGGATTATACCTGGCAAGTAAATTTGGGAACTCTTCAATCCCGTTAAAAGATATCGTAGAATTTGGTTTTGGAGTAGCAATTTATCGTTAACATATGAAATCTATAACATTTGCTTTTTTTGTCTTCGCCTCACATTCTAAATTATCCGTTTCACTTAGATTGTTGTCCGGTTTAGGTAAATTTGTATTTAAATTAATCCAACTTAAACTTACTTTTGCCTAGAATGAAAGAAGACATCCAGATAAAAAAGATTTTAAAGGTAGCGCTCTATACTTCGCCTTTAATAGGCATATTAGCGATTACTCCAATGTTTATTATGAAGACCCTGTCTTATGATATGTACCCAAGGGCTGTTCTATCAATAACACTAATCATCTTTTTTGCATGGGTGATTAATATTTCAATTATTCATTACTGGGAAAAATTTGAATTTAGGAAATCATCTTTCAATATAAGATACTTTGTAAGCTATTTGCTATCTGTTTCTTTTATCATGTTTGCAATGAGAATGCGCAAATTATTTCTTTCCGGAATTAATACTACCTGCGAGATAGCGCCCTCACATTCTCCTTTTGCCACTATTGTTATGGCAATTTCACTAAATACTGTTATTTTAATTATACTTGACTTAATCTTACTTAAAGAGAAAAAGACCAAAGTTGAAATTGAAAATGCCCAGTTGAAATTGAAAAATACAGAAGCTTTGAATCAACATTTAAAGCAGCAAATCCATCCTCATTTTCTGTTTAACTCCTTAAATACACTTAAATCTCTTATAAATAAATCACCCGATGCCGCAGAAGATTATCTCATAAGGTTGTCAGACTTTTTAAGAACTTCTATTTCAACGGGGAAAGATAATATTGTAAGGGTAAGTGATGAACTGAAATTGTGCCTCGATTATTTAGAGATGCAAAAAATACGGTATGGCAGTGCGTTACAATTTAGTATAGATATTCCTGATGAAATTTACAACATTGGATATGTTCCGGTATTTTCACTTCAGTTATTATCTGAGAATGCAATAAAGCATAATTCATTAACCGATGAATCGCCCTTGCAAGTAAAAATAATTTATGAGGAAGGAAGGATCATTGTTAGCAACAACTTACAACCTAAACTATCTACAGAAACTTCACCCGGTATGGGTTTGACAAACCTTGCCGAACGTTACAAAATTTTGTCAGGTGATGAAATAATCATTCGCACTTCTGATAATCAATTTTCTGTGAGCATAAAAATTATTGGCAATGAAAATAGTAATTATTGAAGATGAACAGCTTGCAGCGGAAGACCTGGCTGATAACATTTTAAAGGTTGATCCAACTATACAAATTGTGGCAAGTTTACGGTCTGTTAAAGAAGCTGTTTCCTATTTCCAAATAAACGAAAAACCAGATTTGATTTTTTGCGATATTCAATTGGGAGATGGACTTAGCTTTGAAATATTTAATAAACAACCTTTAAGTGCTCCGGTTATTTTTTGCACTGCATACGATGAATACGCTTTAAAGGCATTTAAAGCAAATGGAATTGATTACATTTTAAAACCTTTTACCAAGAAAACAATTGAAGATTCTCTGAATAAATTCAAAGAGCTAAAGAATAGCTTCGTAAATAATTTGACGCACTTTGAAACAATTCTTGAAATATTCGAAAGCAGAAGAAATCAAAAGCAGGTTTCTGTTTTGGTCTATCAAAAAGACAATATAATTCCTGTAAAAGTAGATAATATAGCACTGTTTTACATTGAACACGAAGTTACGCATCTCATTACCTTTGACAAAAAAAAATACTTAATAAGTAAAACACTTGAAGAATTAGAGAAAATTACAGGAAGTGATTTTTTTAGGACTAACAGGCAGTTTTTTATCAATCGTAAAGCCATAAAGGATGCTTCCCAGTACTTCACCCGTAAGCTATCAATTAACCTTACAATACCTTTCTCCGAAAAAATATTTGTTAGTAAAGAAAAATCAAAAGATTTTTTAAACTGGCTATCGGGTATTTAAACTTTCCTATCGAATATCTCACCTCCTTTTTTGTCCGTTTCGGCATTAAAACACTTGCTGTGGACCGAAAATACACTCAATTTCGTCTGTCAAAAGACTGATTGATGTAAATCTTATATAAATACCAATTCCGTATGATTCTCAATTTATTTCAAAATAAAAACAAACTGGTAACCATGTATAAAACTTTACTAATCATTGTGTTATTCCTACTTGTAAAACAATTACCGGCACAGGATATTTTATCTGATACTTTAACACTAAAGGACTGTATTAGTATTGGACTTCAAAATAACCCCAAGTTACGGTCTTCTCAATTCTTTGTTGAAGAAAACAAAGCCAAAGTTGATGAAGTACGTTCGGGTTATTATCCTGCTATTAATTTAAATACCAATGCAGATACCTATTCGAAAAACAATGGCAGTCAGCGATATAATAATTATAACAGTGGCATTTCAGCATCGTATAGTTTGTTTGATGGATTCAGGACAAAAGCAACCTACAACGCAGCAAAAGATAATTACGAGGCAAATATTTATCAATATGAATCCAACAAACAGGATCTAATATTCAATATCATCTATGCTTATTACAAGACATTACAGAGCGAACGTATTTTAAAAAGCGCTGAAGAAGCAGTAAAAAGCTCTAATCTGCATTTAGAATTTGCCAATGCCAAGCAAAAAGCCGGAATGGCAACCCGCTCGGATATCCTCAAATCTGAAGTTGAGCTTTCGAATGTAGAATTGAATAGGATAAAAGCAGTGAACACACTTCTGACGGCTAAAGGAAATCTCAACATGTTACTGGGGTTGCAATCAAATAATCAGATAAAAATAGTGGATGATTTGTCTGTCGTCAATGAAAATCTGATCCAACCATTTGATTCGTTGTATAATGAAGCCATCAATTCACGTACTGAGCTAAAAAAGTTTCAATCACTGCTGTCTGCGCAGCAACAATACATCCAGGTGGCAAAAGGTGGTTTTTATCCATCACTTAATGCCAATGCAAATTACAATTTTGCAGGAGCAGAAATATCAGGATTACAACAAAACTGGTGGTTAGGAATGACACTTACCATACCTGTTTTTAAAGGCTTTTCAGCTAAAGCACGGGTATCCCAGGAACAACTTTCATTAGAAGGTCTTGAAAAAGATTTTGAATCATTAAAACAACAAATTAGTCAGGAAGTATGGAACGCATACCTTGCAGTTAAAGAATCTGTTGAAAGAATTGTAACTACATCCAAAGGGGTAGAAAGTGCACGTGAAAATTTATCAATGGCAGAAGGCGAATATAAAGAAGGTGTCGGATCTATCATTCAATTAACTGATGCTCAAACAAGTTTTATAACTGCCGATCAGAATTATATACAGGCACTATCTGACTATAAAATATCATTTGCCGAATTAGAAAGAACTATTGGAAATGAATCAAAAACAAATCAATAAGATGAGAAAAATTTATCTATTTACAGGAGCTTTAATCATAATAGCATCTGCTTTTTTTGTTTGGTATTATGTATATAAATCAGACAGTAATGAAAAGAAACAAATTCAAACCGCTGAAGTCATTAGGCGGGATATCGGCTCAAACGTACTTGCAACAGGAATAATAAAACCTAAGGTTGGAGCCGAAGTAAAGGTTGGCTCGAGGGTTTCAGGTATAGTAAAAAAACTTCGTGCAAACATCGGTGATTACGTTAAAGCAGGCCAAATTATTGCCGAACTTGATGACGCCAAACTTCGAGCAAAGTTAAATCTGAGTCTTGCAGCCATGAATAAAGCACAAGCAGATTATGATTATGCAGGGTTAAACCTGGAAAGACAGAAATCATTGCTCGGGCAAAACTATATTTCTCAGCAACAGTATGATTTATCGGAAAATGCGTACAAGATAGCCGATGCTCAATTAAAGCAAGCAGAAGCAAACGTTGAAGTTGCAAAAGTACAGCTCTCTTACACTACTCTTTATGCCTTAACATCAGGAATTATCTCTTCCGTTTCTACCCAGGAAGGAGAAACAGTATCAGCAGGACTATCAGCCCCGACTTTTGTAAATATCATTGACCTCGGTCGGCTTGAAGTCCAGGTATATGTTGATGAAACAGATATCGGCAAGATTCAGGACGGACAAGAAGCTACCTTTACTGTTGATACCTATTCGGGAACTGACTTTAAAGGCGCAGTTACAGCGATTTATCCCAAGGCAGTTATTCAGGATAATGTTGTTAATTACATTGTGGTAGTTGAGATAAAAGATTTTCAGAATAAAATACTAAGACCTGAAATGACTACGACTGTAACAATACATTTAGAGACCAGAAAGAATGTTCTTGCTATTCCTTCTAAAGCGATTCAAAGAGAAAAAGGTGAACGATTTGTTACCGTGCTAAAGGATAATACTCATATAAGAAAAAAAATCAAGACCGGCTGGTATGATGCCAGTTACACCGAAATTGTGGATGGAATTAAAGAAGGAGAATTTATTTTACTATCAGAATAATATTTAAAAAACACTGAAATACAATAATATAACATTAAAATAGGAAGGGAAGTAAAAATGAACAACATAATTGTAAAAGCCGAAAGACTAACTAAAGTTTACAACAAAGGAGTTGGAGGTGATGTATTCGCTTTGCGCGATGTGTCGCTTGAAATACACAAAGGCGAGTTAATAGCAATAATGGGAGCTTCCGGCTCTGGAAAGTCAACATTAATGAATATCCTCGGATGTTTGGATAAACCTACCGAAGGATCTCTCTTTTTTGAAGAAAAGGAAGTAAGCAAACTGGGCGATAAAGAGCTGGCTTCGGTAAGAAATAAGAAGATTGGTTTCGTATTTCAATCATTCAACTTGCTTGCACGAACAAGTGCCTTGGAAAACGTGGAACTACCGTTAATTTATTCCGATAAAGTTAATGTCACTAAACTTGCTAAAGATGCTTTAAATTTAGTTGGGCTGGCAGACAGAGTACATCATCACCCTGGTGAATTATCAGGCGGACAGCAACAACGTGTTGCAATTGCGCGAGCTCTTGTGAACGATCCAGACATTATTTTTGCCGATGAGCCAACCGGAAATCTTGATACAAAATCGAGTTATGAAATAATTACGCTTTTTCAGAAGCTAAATAAAGAAGGTAGAACTATTGTATTGGTGACTCACGAACTGGATATAGCTGAACATGCTAAAAGAATTATTAAAGTTTCAGATGGCAGAATAGTAAGTGATGAGCTAAATAATTCACCCAGGAATGCCGAAACCGAACTCAATAAATTAGTAAAGGAGGTCAAAAATGAGAACTAAAAGAATATTAAAAAATGCATTTAAAAACCTTTGGAAATTCAAGCTTCGTTCATTTCTGATGATGATAGGCATTGTTATCGGAATAATTGCTTTGACCGTGATCGTTTCAGTAGGATTTGGAGCCAAAGGGTTAGTAATGGAAAGGGTCAAAAAATTCGGGCTGGAAAGCCTGATGGTAACTGCCGGAGGCGGTGTCCAAATTTCACAAATGGGATCCACTGGTCAGCTTACTGCTACTTTAAAATTAGATGATGCTGAATTTTTGAAACGTGAAATTCCGGCGATTAAGGAAATAGCTCCTTTTAATCGTAAAGGAAATGCAGATGTAAAATATTTTGAAAAAGCGACTACAACAACATTGCTTGGCATTACACCTTCATATGCTTCTGTTTGGGATTGGGATGTTACTGAAGGGGAATTTATTACCGATGAAGATATGGCCGCGCTTAATCGTATTTGCTTATTAGGTCCTACGGTACAAAAAGAGCTTTTCGGTGAGAAAGACCCTATCGGTGAGCAAATAAACATTGGCAACATACAGTTTGAAGTGAAAGGTATCCTGCAATCAAAAGGAACGAGCCCTGGAGGGGGAGATATGGATAACCGAATTATGATCCCTCTTTCTACATTTATGCGGCGTGTTGCTAATGTCGATTATTTAGCTGCAATAAAAATCTTATTACACGACTCAAAGGAGATGAACACTACCGTTGAGAATATTAACTCGATTTTAAGAGAAAGACATAACATATCCACTGGTGTTCCAGATGATTTTACAATTATCACTCCCACTGAAGTAACAAAAATGGCTGAAAAGATTTCAGGTACATTCAACTTGTTCCTTGCGCTTTTAGCAGGTATATCTCTAATTACAGGCGGCGTTGTTGTGGCAAATATAATGTCGATTTCGGTAAATGAAAGGAAAAAAGAAATCGGATTAAGAAAAGCGGTTGGTGCAAATAGCAAAGATATTATGAGACAATTCCTATTTGAAGCTTTAGCCGTTACATTTACCGGAGGGATAATTGGAATCATACTCGGTGGTGTAGGTGCAAAACTATTGGGTGTGATCATGCAAATGCCAATATCCGTTTCATGGGAAAGCATCCTGGTTGGTGTTGTATCTTCAAGTATAATTGGAATAATTGCCGGGATACAGCCTGCAAAAAGAGCAGCTAAACTTCAACCCATCGAAGCCTTAAAATAAATTGAAACTTTCGTGAAAATATCAAAGAGTATTAGAATATCACGTAATCAGTTATTATCCAACAAGATCAGAACAATTCTATCTTTAATCGGAATTATTATTGGCGTCTCTGCTGTTATAATAATGGTTGCTATCGGTAACGGTGCACAGAAGGAGGTGCTAAACAAGATAGAGTCAATGGGCACAAATCTTATTGTTGTCAATGCCGGGCAAGTTCAGAAAACTTCCGGCAGACAACAGATAAGAGGAACTGTAACAACTTTGACAATTGAGGACGCAGATATATTGGCAAGCGAGTGTCCTGCTGTTAGCAAATCTACACCGGTTCAAACAAAGAAGTTGCTGGTTAAATGGGGAAACCTGAGTTCGAATACTACTATTACAGGCACTACCTCAGATTACCAAACCATTAGAAATTTTTATATTGAAAGGGGTACTTTCTTCTCTGAAGAAGAGAATAAAGCTTCTGTCAGATATGCTGTTTTAGGGCAAACTGTCGTAAAAAACCTGTTTGGGAAAAACGATCCGATTGGAGAAACTCTCAGAATAGGGCGTGTCCCATTTAAGGTTATTGGTATAATGGAATCAAAAGGCACTGATCTTAATGGAGTTGACCAGGATGATCAAATTTTCATACCGGTACAGACTGCATTACGCAGAGTCTTTAATCTGACTTATATCAACACGATTAATCTTCAGGTTTTATCGTCCAATGAGATGGATTTTGCTATAAAGCAGGTATCGGAAGTATTGCGTGAGCGCCATAGGTTAGACAGATTAAATAAGTCCGATGATTTTACGATTCAAAACCAAGTTGAACTTTTGGAAACGCAAAAGGAAACTACTGATACATTTACAGCGCTTATAGTAAGTGTTGCAAGCATCTCTTTGATTGTAGGGGGAATAGGAATACTTGCCATAATGCTGATAGCAATAAAAGAAAGAATCAAAGAAATTGGTTTGAGAATGGCGGTAGGTGCCAGCAGAAAAGACATTTTACTTCAATTTATAATTGAAGCTTCTATTCTTAGTGTTGGTGGCGGAGTTATAGGAATTTTTATCGGTGTTTTCATCGCAATTATGGCAAGTATCGCTACTGAATGGACTTTAAGCATTTCCATTCCATCCATAATATATTCATTTTTATTTTCATTGGCAATTGGCTTATTTTTCGGGGTTTATCCGGCACGCAAAGCCTCTATGCTCGATCCGATTGAATCATTGCGGAGTGAATAATTTATTGCAGTATGAAATCTGACAAGGTAATCGAAATGCAAGATGGTGAGATTATGAATTACAACCTAATCCTTTAAAAAAATAGAAATTCCTGAAGCAATGAAAATTTTTGATACAAAAACATTACAAGCATTTCCTTATTCTGAAAGGCAGAGAAATGTGTTTTTTCAAGTTGATGAATTCAAAATGCGGATCATCGAACTCGAAAAAGACCAACAGCTACCCGAGTGCCAAATGAATTCGTATGTAATATTTTCGTTGGTTTCCGGTGAAGTGGAAGTAATTGTTGATAATCAAAAATCCTTATTGAAAGAAGGAGAATTGTTGGTATCAGAACCCGCAAAATTTTCTATGAAAGCCACGAGGGCATCACGTCTTTTGGGTCTTCAAATCAATAAACAAAAATTGTAATATGGAGATACTTACAATCATAGCCTTACTAGCTATTATAGCATCACTGATTGCAGACAGGCGTAAGACCTGGACAGGTATAAAGAAAGGTTCAGTGATGTTTGTAAAAATCCTCCCTGCCATTGTATCGGTGTTGATTTTGGTAAGTATAATACTCTATTTACTACCGAATGAATTAATTGTTAAATACTTGGGTGCAGGTGCAGGTTTCACAGGCTATGTATTTGCAGCCATAGCAGGTTCAATTGCCTTAATTCCCGGTTTTATAGCATACCCTTTAGCGGGCATTTTGGTAAAAACTGGTGTTAGCTATCCTGTTATTGCTGTTTTTATAACTACTTTAATGATGGTAGGTATTTTGACTTTACCCATTGAAATAAAATTCTTTGGTGTCCGGGTTTCCCTTATCCGCAATACGCTTTACTTTTTCGGAGCATTGATTATAGGCTCTTTAATTGGTTTATTTTACATATTATGAGAAGATTATTTAAGAAAAACTGGGTAAATTTTGCAATTATTATTGCTTTTGCAGTATTTGTTGCAGTGTCATTCAGTATTGATTACAATCCGGGTAAAAGCATATTTAAAGAACAGTTTTATAGTTTTTTTAAGGAGATGATTTTGTTTTTGCCCATTATGTTTATTCTTATTGGTCTTGGCGATGTATGGATAAATAGAGAAAAAGTTGAAAAACATATTGGTAAAGATTCTGGGTTAAAAGGGATTTTACTCGCAATATTTTTGTCAATGGCACAGGCTGGTCCGTTATATGGAGCATTTCCAGTAACCTACTTACTTTGGAAAAAAGGAGCCAGTATCCGTAACATATTTATTTATATAGGGGCATTTTGTACCATAAAAATACCGATGATCACATTCGAAATCGGCTTTTTGGGTTGGAAATTTTCAATACTCAGAACACTCCTGTCATTACCTATTATTATTCTGATTGCTATTATTATGGAAAAATATTTAAAAAACAGGAAGTTTGAAGTTCATGAAGTATAAGATAACTTAGCCATGACAATGTAAATCCATTCATTACAGTCTTATACATCGCCACGCCGAATAAAGCAACTGCTCAAAGCAAAAAATTGGTTGTCATAGACTTTTTTAGCCAATAAGGGTATGCCAATACCACAAAAACAAATTAAATTCTAAAGCAAAATACAACCAATATGAAATATATAACACTTCTTTTTTCTTTCTTCATTTTACCTTATGTACTTCTGGCACAATCCTTTACAATTAGTGGGTATATTAACGATAAAACAAATGGGGAAACCCTGATTGGGGCCGTTGTCAGAGTAAAGGACAACACAACCAACGGTAAAATAAGCAACGAATATGGATTCTACTCGCTTAAATTGCCACAAGGAAACTATGAACTGGCGTTCTCTTTTATTGGCTACCGGGAGCAATCTATATTTATAACCCTTACCGAAAATAAGACCATCAATATAGGTTTGGAAGAGGTTAGTACTAACCTCGGTGAGGTGGTTGTTTCGGCAAGTAAAGTGAACGAAAAAATCAGCCAGTCAAAAATGGGCGTTGAAAAGATCAATGTGGCTGCCATCAGCAAATTACCTGTGCTTTTTGGCGAAAGGGATATACTGAAAACAATGCAACTATTGCCGGGCGTCAAATCGGGGGGCGACGGGCAAAGTGGGTTTACTGTCCGGGGCGGTTCAATTGACCAAAACCTCATTCTGCTGGATGATGCTCCGGTTTACAATGCGTCACATTTGTTAGGCTTCTTTTCTACTTTTAATTCTGATGCCATTAAAGATGTAACGCTTTACAAAGGAACAGCGCCTGCACAATTTGGAGGACGCATATCTTCGGTAGTCGATGTGAAAATGAACGAAGGCGACAATCAAAACTATGTTGTTAGCGGAGGCATTGGCTTAATTTCTTCCAAACTAAACATTGAAGGGCCTATCCAAAAAGGTAAATCCTCGTTTCTGATCACCGGAAGAAGAACCTACGCTGATATTTTTCTGAAATTAACCGATCAGTTTAAGGACAACAATTTGTCTTTTTACGATCTGAATGCAAAATTCAACTATCGTTTTTCGGATAAAGACCGGCTTTTTGTTTCGGGGTATTTTGGCAGGGACCGATTGGGCCTAAACAATCGTTTTGGCATCGATTGGGGAAACGCAACCGCTACTGCACGCTGGAACCACCTTTTTAACAGTAAATTGTTTTCGAACACCTCTTTTATTTATAGCAATTACGACTATAACATTGAAATTCAAAACAATGCCAATCCGTTCTCAATCCTTTCAAGAATTCGGGACTGGAACTTAAAACAAGAGCTTCAATACTTCCCCAATACTAAAAATGAATTGAAATTTGGCTATAACGTGATATACCACACCATTACTCCCGGTCAAATCACGAACGAAGAAAGTACCGACAATCCTTATCAGCTTAGAAATGGATTAGAATCGGCAATCTATGCAACCAACGACTGGCAGGCAACCAAAAGGATAAAAATTAATTATGGACTTCGGCTGAGCAATTTTATTGTACTGGGCGGAAGCGATTATTATACTTTGGACGATGATAAAAACATCACCGACACCATTCATCAAAACAATCCGGTGAAAAGCTACCTGAATTTTGAGCCCCGTTTTTCGTTAAGCTATACACTAAATGAAAACAATTCGCTGAAAGCGGCTTACACACGCAATACCCAAAATATGCATCTCATCACAAATTCAGTAACCACCAATCCTACTGACAAATGGATCATGAACACCAATATTATTAAGCCTGAAATTGGCGATCAGGTATCGCTTGGCTATTTTCATAACTTCAACAACAATATGTTTGAGTTTAGCGCTGAAACGTATTACAAATCAATGCAAAACCAAATTGATTATAAAGACAATGCTGACGAACGGGCGCCTGTTATTGAAACACAATTGCTATACGGCAAAGGCAGGGCTTACGGGTTGGAATTATTGCTTAAAAAGAACCAGGGAAAACTAACCGGCTGGCTGGGTTACACCCTTTCCAGAACCGAAAAGCAGATTGACGGAATCAATCAGAACCAATGGTATGCTGCCCGTCAGGACCGTACCCACGATATTTCTGTTGTGACCATGTATGATATTTCAAAACGGTGGAATGTGTCGGCAGTTTGGGTCTATCAAACAGGCAATGCGATAACTTTCCCGAGTGGAAAATACGAAGTGGCCGGACAAACCACCTGGCTTTATACCGAACGCAATGGCTACCGTATGCCAGCCTATCACCGGTTGGATTTGGGTGCAACTTTCAAACTTAAAGAACGGAAACGTTTTAATTCTGAATTGTCGTTTGGCCTTTACAACGCTTATGGACGCGAAAATCCCTACATCATTACGTTTGAACAAAGCGATACAGATCCCAATAAAACAGTTGCAGTTCAAACTTCTTTGTTCAGATGGGTGCCTTCTGTTTCCTGGAACTTTAAATTTAAATAATCAGATGAATAAATATATTCTCATACCGCTTGTCCTGCTTATTCTAATCAGTTGCGAAAAAGTAATTGATATTGACCTCAATCAAAGTAATCCACGATTTGTAATCGAAGGCAATCTAAGTAACGTAGCAGGTGCATCAAAAGTCAGGATCAGTAAAACGCTCAATTTTGACGAAACGACTGCATATCCGGCAATCAGCGGAACTTTGGTTACAATAACCGATAATAAGCTGAATCAAACAGATACACTTACTGAAACATCTGCAGGAATATACTTCAAGTCAGGCTTGGCAGGTATTGAAGGCCATCCTTACACGATGATGGTTAAAATAGGCAATGAAATTTTTACAGCCGTTTCGACCATGCCCAACAGCGTAAATCTTGATTCACTTGTACAGGAAAACCTTGCTGGTTCAGGTACAGGTGGCGGGCCAGGCGGATCAGGTGGACCGGGCAATCCCGGAGGTGATCATGATTACGAAACGATCATTCAAATTACCCCGCATTATACCGATCCTGTTAATTCTGAAAATTACTACCAATTTGAGGTTACCCGAAATGATACATTGGTGAATGATGTATTTATAAGAAATGATGTTGGATTCAATGGCAGTTCCTCGCATCTTCCGCTAAGGGTAAAAACAGACAAAGGTGATGTTGTGACGATCGATTTGCAATGTATCGACAAGACCGTGTACAATTATTTTTTCGGCTTAAACGAAAACATCAATCAATCGAGCGCTACACCAGCCAACCCTGCATCAAATATAAACAATGGGGCTTTGGGATATTTTAAAGCGCATACATCTAAAAAGAAAACGATTAGAATTGAGTAATTAAAAAAGGTTAAATTGTGATTCCTCGTGCAAGTTTTCCGAACTTGTGGTGTCAAATTAGCTAAATTCACATTTGACAAATACGAATGGACGAAGCCCAACTCATCAAAGGAATTCAACAGGGTGACCGCAAATCATTCCAAATTCTGGTAGAAACCTACCAGCGAATGGTTGTGAATACCTGTCTGGGAATTGTCCATAACAAAGCTGATGCGGAAGATCTGGCTCAGGATGTATTTCTGGAAATATTCCGGACTGCCGAAAATTTCAGGGGAGATTCTAAAATATCCACCTGGCTGTACCGGATTGCCACCAACCGGTCGCTGAATTTTGTTCGCAACAATAAACGAAAACGCTTTTTTCAGTCCATCGAAGATACTTTTACCGGCGGACGAAACAGAAACAGTGAAATATCGGAGAACCGTGGCGATCAGCCCGACCGGAACATTACCGACCAACAACGCTCCGACTTGTTACACCGTGCCATCGACCGGTTACCCGAAAAACAACGCGCAGCATTTACCCTGAATAAATATGAAGAACTGTCCTATCAGCAAATTGCTGAAATCATGGAAATCTCTTTAGCTTCAGTTGAATCGCTGATTCACCGGGCAAAAAAGAACCTTCAGGAACAACTTTTGGATTGTTACAAAAAAAAGTGCGTCTGAATGCAAGTTTTTAAAACGAATGGTGTCTTACATTAAAAGCAACAAAATGAAAACAAAGTGCATCCATAAAGACCTGATTTTTTACCTCGACAATGAATTATCGTTTGACAAGCGGACTGCCGTCGAAAAACATCTGGAGGAATGTGCCGACTGCCGCAGCTTTTTAGCTTTCTTACAAGAAGGAATGCAGATCATCGAAAAAGAAAAAAATACGGAGATATCGCCTTTCTTTTATACCCGGTTAAGCGCACGACTGAATGAAAATCCGGAACATCAGGCACAAAGTCAATGGGCACGATTGTCACAACCAGCATTCTTTTTGCTCTTGCTTTTTATCGGAATTTATAGTGGATTAAAATTGGGCAGAAATGCTTCAACTACTAAAGAAAATAATCAAGCGACCAGTGTCCAAATGCTCAACGACTTTGCCGCTGAACCGATTGAATCATTTTTATTGGACGAATTATGAACTCCTCAAATATATACCGAATATTGATCTGGATCATCGTTATCCTGGTTGCCACCAATCTTTCGACCATCGGATCCTTTTACTATCACCGAATTTCGGAAGCTAAAGAAACCAAACAGGAAGATCAAAAAGAAATTCCGGGAGAACAACGGACCCGATTTTTCAGGGATCAATTAAACCTGAATGATGAACAGCTCGATCAGTTCCGCGAAATCAACCGGACTTTTAACCGGACAGCACGAGGCATTGAAATGAATTTGGCTCAATTGCGTGAGGATCTGATCAAGGAACTGGGTACTCAAAATCCCGATAGCGCCCGCCTCAGCCAGATGGCTATAGAAGTCGGAAATAATCATCGGGAACTCAAACAGGTAACTACCACTTTTTACCTGAATATGAAAAAGATATGCACAACCAAGCAACAAGCAAAACTGCATGAGATATTTCAGGCGATGCTCAATAAAGACAATCGGATAAACCTTCCTCAGCCTGGAAATCAGGGAAGCCGATGGAGAAATAAATAAACAATCATTTATAGATTTTCAATTATGAAAACAAGTCGATTAATCCGGTTTGCAGGGATACTTTTTGCCTTAACTTTAACTTCTAGGGCTGCAATTTCGAATAACAATCCGGATGGGAAAGGCAAAAGTAATGGGATAGCACATCAAACCTGCATCAATTCAATTTCAGGACTAAGTGGGTATCAGAAAGAACGGATAACCGCAATGGAAACTCAAAATAATAATGCTTTAAATGATCTTCAGGAAAAACGACGTTCGGCAACGGAAAAGACTCAGAAAGAAGAGATCAGGAAACAAACAGAGAAACAGGCAGAGACTCACCGGAATGCGGTAACATCTGTTTTGAGCGCCGATCAGCAAAAACAATTCCTTCAATTTCAAACCAATGGAGGCATTCAAAACAATCAGAACCAAAAGCAAGGAATGGGAAAAGGGAATGGCCACGGTAAAGGAAACGGTGGCGGAAAAGGCAGAGGAAAAGGCAGAGGAAATGGAAATAAATACCAAATGTAAATTCAATTTTTCAAACGAACATAAGTAAATCAATTAAAAACAAAGATTATGAAAGCACAGATTTTTTTAACAGGATTGGCCATTGTGGCTTTAACAACTTTTGCAGGCGCTGAAAATCCAGGTACCGGAAGGAGGAATGGCCATGGAAATTGCAATGGAACAGATAAATGTTCTGCTTTTGTTGATGCCAACAAAAATGGCATTTGTGATACCTACGAAAACCGCACTACTACAGCATCAGGAAGCAAAGGAAATGGAACTGGTAATTGCACTGGCACGGGACAGGGACAAAAACAGGGCAAAGGAAAAGGCAAAAATTTTGTTGATGCCAATCTGAACGGGATTTGCGACACCTTTGAAGCCTTTCAAAAAAAGTAGTTATTAAAAATTATAAAATATAAATATACGTATGAAAACAAGTATGAAAAGTTTAGTGATAAGCAGCTTTTTTATTATTTCATTATTCGTGTCAAGTTCGTGCCAGAAAGATGACATGAATGCTGAAAACGTGCGGTATGCAAGTGTATTAAGTGTTTCAGAAGATGGAACAACTTCGGTAATTGAAGCCAATTTGAAATCAGCGTTGATTGAAACCTCCGATTTAACTGAGAGCGAATTGGCTTCTTTACTAAAAATGAAAGTAGAAGAAAAATTCGCCAGGGATGTTTATGCCGTCCTTGCTCAGAAATGGGGAAGTCAGATTTTCTCAAACATCGCGAAAGCAGAAAATAACCACCTGAACGCCATTATCCTTCTTCTCACAAAATATGGTTCAACCGAACCTTCAATGGACGAAGCAGGTATTTTTGCTGACGCTACAATTCAAAAATTGTATAACGATTTGGTTGCCAAAGCAAGCATATCAATTGAAGAAGCCTATAAAACCGGAGCTTTGATTGAGGAAATGGATATTAAAGACCTTACGGTAGCACTTTCCGGTACGACAAATGAGAACATTGCACTGGTATTTGAAAATCTGCTTAAAGGTTCGCGCAACCATCTCAGGGCATTTAATCTGAAATTGATAAACCTCGGGTTAACCTATATCCCGATTTTTATTAGTCAGGATGAATATACCCAAATCGCGACATCTGCTATGGAAAAAGGGAAGCAATACCGTATGAATGATCAGGGAAACGGCCAGGGAAATGGAAAAGGTAAAGCTGGAAAGGGACGAGGAAGCAAGGGTAACGGAACATGCAACATTTAAAAAATTTTCAATTGCCGGGAATATTTATATGGTTCCCGGCATATTCTTTCGCGATTTCTTCTACGCAGGGTGACAATAGTCTGCATGGGCCGCACCATTCGGCATAAAAGTCAAAATCAAATTCCTTAGCACTTTCCTCTGCTGCAAGGACTATTTACTAAAAAGAAGCCCATCATACCACCCCAAAATGTACTCATATAAGGACTGCTTGTAATCGCACAAGTTCCTGATGTACAACCAACAAAATAATAATACGAAAATCCGGCGAGGGCTCCGATTGTAATTGCTAAAAATGGCTTCCAGAAAAACCACGATTTAAAAAACTCTTTGATTGTTCGTGGTCTTGGTTTAACTTCACAATTATTTTCCATAACACTTGTTCTTATTTGTTTGCCTGCAAAACTAATAAAGAAAAATAATAAATCGCATTAGTGACACTTAAATCTTTTTAGTGACACTAATTTGTTTAAATTTGCATCAGAAAGAAATTATGAGCCAGATTTTCAGTAATATTTTAAGTCCTGAACAGCTTGAGGAAATGTTCAGGAGCGACGATAAATGCCTCGAATTCCTGGCGGGAATAAAATGGGCCAATGGTTTTGTGTGTAAGAAATGTGGCAATACCAACTCCTGTCCAGGAAAAGAGCCTTTTTCGCGTCGCTGTACCAAATGCAAAGCGAAGGAAACTGCTACCAACGGAACGGTTTTTCATGGCGTAAAATTCCCGATCAGCAAAGCTTTTTATATCGCTTACCAGGTGTGCAAGGGGAAAGAGGATGTTTCGTCCTACGAATTTGGCCGTCGGCTTTCGTTGCGCCAAATGACCTGCTGGAACTTCAAGACAAGAATCCAGCATGCACTGGAAGAAATGGATTCCCTCACTGAGAAGGAACGAAACTCAATGAAGAAGATTTTAACAAGCTGATTCAATATCAAGTAAAAAGGAAAACGGAAAGGGGAAAACGGAATGGTGGCTCAGCTTTCATTTGATTTTATTTACTGTTTTAAGTCAATAGTTTCTCTGATTCAACTTTCTACTTAAACCATAATTCCATTTCGTCCGGAATAAGAATTCAGCCATATTCAAGATATCTCGCAGACGATTGCCACCATCCTATGGCTGATTCTACAAATATCTCATTCCTCTGGAGTTGAAGGCCTTTCGTAGATTTAAGTTATTTCCTTTTTCCCTTTTCCTCTTTCCTTGTTATTTTTGTGCCACCAGCAAAAACACCGGATATTTTATTCCGGTTTCTCGTTTCACCTCGAAACAAGTTTTGTTTTTGATGTTCTTAAATCCAATTTTCCGGAGCAATTTGGCTAATTTTTCAGGATCAAAACCTAAATGGACTTTTACATCGGGGCCATGAAATGAGCCATCTTCCGTATATAAGTCGGCAATGGCCAAATACCCTCCCGGATTTAGCATAGAAAAAAAAGTATAAATAATGGCCTCATAATCATTTACATGATGTAAAACCATTTGATTGTAAATGATATCGAAATGATCATCATAGTCCTTGTGTTCCAAATCGAAACAAATTGGCAGAATGTGATTGGTTTGGTAGAATTCGGTCTTTTCAGCACATACCTTTACCATTTCCACGGAATTATCCATCAGGGTAATTTCTGAAAACCGATCTTTTAGCAGGAAACTTAGGATACCTGTTCCTGCTCCGTATTCAAGGGCTTTCATCGAAGGATTAAGCGGTACCATCTTTTCGAGTTCAGCGGCAATAGCTACCGAACGATCCATGTGCATTTTATCTTTGTCCCATTCGCGGGCAACCTGATTAAAATTATTCACTGATCTGTTTATTAAGAATCTTTTACTCGAAAAAAAATAAATAAGTTATTTAGGATTACCCAAATTCGCTGATCCGTTCCAAACGGGCAATGTCTATCAATTCGATGCTTTTGCAATGCATTTCAATCAGGCCGTCGTCCTTGAATTCTTTCATCATCCGGATAACGCTTTCGGTTGACATGCCGGTCAGATCGCCCATATCAGAGCGCGACAGTGGCAATTCAAAAGTGTTGCTCTTAAAAATCCGGTTCGCCAAACAAAGCAGGATATCGGCCAGTCGTCCATGCAATTGCTTCTGTGTCAGTGAGAAGAAACGACCATAGATTTGTGCGGTTTTTTCGTTCAGGAGATTGATGATGTGAAAGGAGAACTCTGAATTCTGTTTCAACAGTTGCCTGAAAATTTGAATATCAATCATTCTGACCGTCGAATTGGTATAGGTTGTAATAGTGTATGGCAACTTATTATTACCATCATAAATGGCTGCCAGTCCCAACAGATTGTTTTTGGTGGAAAGCATAAGAATTAAATTTTTATTCCTCTCTTCAAGATAAACCTTAACTAAACCTTCTTCAAGAAAGTAGATATGCGAAGCAAAAGCGCCACGTTTGCATACAGTTTCCCCTTTTTTGAATACCAGGGTTACAGAATTCTCGTCAATCAGCAATTTCTCATCTTCGGTTAACAGGTTGTACCAGCTTTGTTCGGTATCAAAAACGGAGCAATGGCTTATGCCTTTAGGTTCAATGATTTGGTTCATATCCTATTTCAAGTATTTAATTCATCACAAAAATAACTGTATAAAGTCAGTTTTTTCCTGACCAAAATTAGCTTTTATCCCAATGAAAATCAAGTCCTGCTGCTAAAAATATCAGATAAGCCGCCATAGCTTTGTGCATGACTTTCAACAGGATTAAGTTCAATTTATCTTTGAAACATTCTTATGAAAGTTAAAAGACAAATACATTAAAAAAACACAAATTCAACCTATTATGAAAAAATTTATTCAATCAGCGGCCCTTCTGGCAATGCTTGTCCTTGTTTCCTTACTTCATTCGTGCAAGGAAGATCCGCCGCCAACCCCGGACAATGCATTCGTTGCCCTGAAATCGTACATGGTGGCCAACAACCTTGATTTACCAGCCTTATTATCTGGTTGGGTAGTTGATCCGTTTGGCGCAACAAATACTCCTCCCGGAATCGTTGACGATGCAACCAGTAGTATTCCCGGATATACGGTTTATGACATTCGCCCAACTGCCGATTTTACTGCCAACCACATCAAAAATGCCAAAAATGTAATATTAAAAGATGTAATCACCACAACCGAAACACTTGGATTGGCCAAAGATGCGAAAATTCTCGTAGTTTGTTTTACTGGTCAAACTGCAGGACAAGCTGTGATGGCATTGCGTTTACTGGGATGGAAAAACGCACAGGTATTGAAATGGGGTATGGCTGGCTGGAATGCAACATACCAGGGACCATGGGTAAGCAACTCAGGTTTTGTTACTCCTGCTAACGGCGACCTGGCTGTCGGATCTGCCAACTGGGTTACCACTGCTGCTCCGGCAACGGGTTCGTTTGCCGAACCAAATTTCACCTCAACATCAACTGATGGAGCGGCTATCCTTAAAGAACGTGTACAGGCTGTACTTAACGCAGGATTTTCAACCGCCGATGGTTCTGCAGTTTTGGCTTCACCTGCTACTTACAGCATTGTAAATTACTGGTCTGCTGCCGACTACACCACGTTAGGGCATTTTTCAGGAGCATACAATGTGCCAGTAATATCATTGGCTGGCGATTTAAACAAAGCATTCGATCCATCGAAAGAAATGTTGGTTTATTGCTGGACTGGCCAAACATCAAGTGTAGCTACATTCTGGCTGAATGTACTGGGGTATAAAACAAAAGGTATTGGCTATGGTGCCAACCGAATGATTTATTCAACCCTGAAAACAGCAGGAAAAACTATTTACAAAGGGCCAAAAACCTGGACTGTAACCAATCAGTAATTTTTTTAATCCATTCAGAACGAAATTGCCTTCTAAATGAAGGCAATTTCACTTTGAAAATGGCATATTCATTTTTCTCCTTTTCACATATTATCAACTTCAGAAAATAAATACATGAAGAAAATCTTATTTGCCACTTTTACTTTCATAGCACTGGCAAGTTCGTCAGCCTTTTCTCAAGGCTGCATGGAACCATCGGGCACATCAACCGGGCCACAGGTTATTGGCTATGTGCAAGCCGAAAATAGTACGACCTTCCTTGGCGCTGATGCGTCGGGAAATGACCTGACAACAAACTCTTTTGCTTTTCGCAGGGCACGAATAGGTGTAACCGGAACAATACCATACAATTTCACCTACTATGTCATGACCGAATTAAGTCCTGCTTTCGGCGGACCTTATCTTCTTGATGCCTTTTTAACATGGAAAGCTGCCGGCCAATACCTGAAAGTTTCTGCCGGTCAGTTTAAATCTCCTTTTGGGCTCGAATTGTCAACTCCTTGTCAATCGCTGTTTACCGTTGACCGTTCGTTAGTGGTCAACGAACTGGCTTTTCCTTTCCGCGATCAGGGAATCATGCTGAGCGGAGGCACCGATTCGCTACAACTCTTCGGTATCGAAAAACCCAATGTTCTGAGCTATTCATTGGCTATAACCAATGGCACAGGACTGAACGCATCCGACAACAACAAATCGAAAGATATTATCGGCCGCGTGGTTTTTGCTCCGTGCAATTTCTTTCAGGTTGGAGGAAGTTACCATCATGGCAAACAGAAAAATCCCGACCCCACAGTAACTAAAGCCGACGAACTGACCCGTTGGGGAGCCGATCTTCAGCTCAAAAAATCATTTGGCCAGTTCGGATTCATTTCACAGTCAGAATACATTTTCGCCAAAGACGATGGATCGAAAATGGTTGGCGGTGGATGCGGGGCTACACCTGAAGTGGTTCAGGGATCATTCAAACGGAATGGTTTCTATTCACAACTGATGATCCAAACTCCATGGAAAATTGAACCTGTAGTTAAAATTCAGAGCTACGATCCCAATATGGACCTCAATAACACCGACTCCAAAGAATACAAAAAAGACACCTGGATTTTCGGTTTCAATTATTACATGAACGACTGGACACGGGTTCAACTGAACTACCTGTACAACACCGAAGCCAGTTCGGCAACCGACTTTACCCATTACAACGAAATTAAGAACGACATGCTTGTTCTTCAATTACAATTCAAACTCAAATAAATGGTGAACTCATGTTAAAGAAATTATTCGTTATAATCCTGATACTGGCTGCATTTCAGTCATTTGCACAAGGTCCGCTAATTTCGGCCAAAGACTTCGCCGCCGAACTGAAAGTCAATAAGAATATGGTGGTGATTGATGTAAACGGCGCCGATATTTACAGCAAACAGCACATTCAGGGAGCCATCAATTTGCCACACAAAGAGCTCTACAAACCTGGGGATGTTGAAGGCCAGATTAAACCCGACGAAGAACTGGCTGCTATTTTTGGCAAAAAAGGGGTTTCGAACACCGCTAAAATTGTGCTGTACGACGAAGGGTCGAACCGTTACAACAGTCGCGTTTGGTGGATACTGAAATCGGTTGGCGCAACCGATGTATCCATTTTACATTTCAATATGGATCAGTTTGCAGCAGCCCGGATTCCGCTTACAGCAACTCCTTCAACAGCGAAAGCTACTACTTTTGCAGTTACCGAAAGCGCTTATAAAGCTTACACCATGGCCGATGTTCAAAATTTGGCCGAAGGAACTCTATTGCTCGATGGCCGTGAGAAGGACGAATTTGAAGGCGCCGATGCCGCAAAGAAAAGCAAAGGACATATCCCCGGAGCAGTATGGATGAACTTCAAGGAGGTGCTGACAACTACCGGAGCCTACAAATCAAAAGACGAAATTATTGCCGCTGCGGCAAAATTTGGAGCTACTCCCGAAAAACCAACCATCGTTTACTGCAATTCAGGCATTAAAGCAGCGGTTATCTACATCGCATTAAAAGAAATTGCCGGTTTCCGGAATGCACATTGCTATGTCGGCTCTTATGCCGACTGGGCTACAGTCCCTGAAAATCAGATCGTCAGGTAGTTTTAAATTCACAAGTAAGTGGGAGTGCCGGATTTTTCCGGCATTTCCTTTTTGTGCCAACCTTCAACTTCAGTAGTTAACCCATTAAAGTTTTCCAATATTATCTGGCAGAGAAATCATAATTGGCCTGTAATATTTCACATGATTGAATTATATTCATCACAATTAGTTCATGTTCAAGTTTCACAATTCATTGTGATGCAGTTATTAATGAATCTCCCGGCAGTAGGTGTTTAGTTATTCGGTCTAATTTATTTGTTATTTTTAAAAACTGGAAAAGATTTTAAAATCATTGGCTGGATGTATCTGATTCTGTCAGAGTAGATGACCCAATTTATTACATTCTCAACCTGCCGCTCGAAGCAACTCCCGGTAAGAAGTTTCATTACAATAGCGGAGGAACCAATAAACTCGGAGAAATGATCAGGAGAACAACGGGATAAAATCTCCGGCAATTTGCCATGACAAATCTTTTTGCTCCTTTGGGTATTAATAGCTTTGAATGGAAAGCGATCAGAGGAAAACACGTTTTTGCCTCTGGTAATCTTTTCCTGGCTCCACGTGATCTGGCAAAAATTGGGCAGCTTTGTTTAAACAAGGGAGAATGGAATGGTACAGCCAAAATCAGTAAGCAGTGGATGGAAGAATCAACACAGTCCTGGATTTACCCCACCGAATTTGGAGTGGGAGATGGTTATGGTTACCAGTGGTGGCTGCATAAAAATCCAGCAATGTGGAGAACTTTGGTAATGCGGGCTTACTTTATAATGAAAGGCGACACCTATCATTTAGGTGAATAAATGATAGGCCTATCAGTCTTTTGGCAAGGCGAACGATAAGGATAATACGCGCAGAGGTAACAGATCTGGTGCATATACCCGGTTAGGCTTTGACTCGAATATCCGGAGACTACCATGTTCAATTTCAGAATCCAAATAGCTTCAGCCGTTGGCTAATTAAATCTCTCCACGATTATTTTTTTTGTTAATAAATCAGTACGGTTTAGGTACATTCGTGCGCAAAATCTCCGAAGTGAAACGAATAGTTTCGTTTGAACAAAAAATAGCAGCCAAACATAGTTCATCTCACATAGACATTGACAACATGAAACGAGCCATGAGAGAGAACTTCACACACTGTAGGATGATTATAATGGCGAGTTCCATCTGGCAATTAAAAAACAAATTATAAACAGATGAAAAAAATTACCTTACTCATTTCGACATTTATTATTTCGTTGCAATTGATCGCTCAAATCAACAAAGGTTCCTATTTGATTGAAGTCGGAACCAATCCTGGAGGAAATCCCACATTTATTGGAACTACCGGATTTTCATTCAGTTCAAAAGAAAATTTCACCAAAAATTTTAGTGACGGAGTTACTCACAGTTATTTGGCGCGAAATTATTTCAGCTACTCGATTGCTCCAAGAATTGGTTATGTTGCTTTTAAGAATTTTGTTTTCGGAACTGACTTCCAATATCACAAGCATATTTACAAACTAAAAAAATATGACCATAATACAGACAGATTCAGATCAGCTTTGTATGGTGTTTTTATCAGACAGTATTTTGGTAAAAGGAAGTTACTGCCGTTAATAGAAGCCGGACTTGGATTTGGATTATCTAAAAGTAATGACGATGCTATTTCACCCGGAGGTGGACTATATCAGGATATTGAACGAAGAAATTTGTTTTATCTTTCAGGTGCGGCTGGAGTTTCTTATTCGGTAAATTCCAAATTCAGAATCAATCTACTGGCAAAGGGGCAAAAAACTATTGAGAGACCAATAAACACCGAGAATTTTCACTATGCTAATTCCAAAATTATAGACCTTGACGCGACAATGGTTTTATCTTTCAGCTATTTTTTAAATAAGAGACAACGGGAGGATATCAAAAAAACTGGCCAAAACTGATAAAAACCTGACCGGGAAATGAAGTTATGCCGCTAATCAGTATGCCTGAAGCAATGTACCAAATGATCATTCACCATTCCGGTGGCCTGTATATGGGCATAAACAATTGTGGAGCCTATAAATTTGAATCCCTTCTTTTTTAGGTCTGCTGAAATAGTATCCGATAATGATGTTTTAGCAGGTAATTCCTTCAAGAAACTAAAGCTGTTTATTATTGGTTTATAATCTACAAATTTCCAGATGTAGTTATCAAAACTACCATACTCTAATTGAACATCAATAAACCTTTTTGCATTATTAATGGAGGCCAATATTTTAGCCTTATTCCTGATTATTCCGGCATTTTGCATTAGTTCATTAACTTTCATATCGTCATAAGCAGCTACTATTACAGGATTAAAATTATCAAATGCCTGCCGAAACGCTTCTCTTCTGTTTAAAATGGTTTGCCAGCTTAAACCGGCCTGCATACCTTCCAAAATCAGGAATTCAAATAACTTAATATCATCGTGTAAAGGTACGCCCCATTCTTCATCGTGATATCTGGCCATCAGCTCATTCTTCTGAGCCCATTCACATCGGTTTTCCATAATCCGGGTAATAACTGTTAAGGATTCAAAAAATATTAAAAAGAAGCTAAATATAAGGCAATCCGGCTAAAATACTATTTTTGCTCTCTGTAAATTGCGCCGGCATGAAGAATATCTTTTTTTTCCTTTTAATTCTAACGACCAGTCAACTTTTTGGTCAGTTGAATATTGACCATTTTATCCGTGTTGGCGAAACGCGCATCCAGATTGGCAATTATGTCGGCGCCATCGAAAACTTCAATATAGTCATCCGTTTTAAACCACATTTGCCTGAACCATATTATTTCAGGGGAGTTGCCAAGCATCAGCTTGAAGATTTTCGGGGAGCTATTCAGGATTACAATACTGCCATCGAGATTAAACCATTTTATCCGGACGCATTCATGCATCGCGGACTGGCCTATCTTCAAATCAATGATTACAAGAAAGCCATCGAAGATTATAACCGGGCCATTGAACTTGATCCCAATAATGCAATTATTTACAACAATCGTGGTATCGCAAAAATATCAACCAAAGATATTGACGGCGCAATTGCTGATTATGACAAGGCGCTCGAAATAAATCCGAAATTCACAAACAGTTACATTAACCGAAGTAATGCCCGCCTGATGAAGAACGATATCCGGGGGGCCATTAAGGATCTGAACCAGGCCATTATGATCAGGCCTCACTTTGCGAGCGCGTATCTACTGAGAGGATCGGCCCGTTTTGAATTAAATGATTATGCCTCGGCTTTACGCGATTTTGACCAATGCATCAAACTCGATCCGGGTAATGCCTATGCCTTCAACAACAGAGGGATCGTTAAACAAAAACTGGAGGATTTTAAAGGCGCTATTGCCGATTACAACATGGCCCTCCAAATTGATCCGACTCTGGCCAATGCTTATATGAACAGGGGAATTGCGAAGGAAATGCTTAAATTGCCCGGATATAATGAGGATTATGCCCTTGCTGCCCGGCTCGATCCCAAGTTTGCCTTTAATCCGCAGGATGTTGATTACAATTCGTTGGCACAGGCCAAGAAAAAAGCGAATCAATCAACCCAGCAAAATCCAAATCCGCCACCTTCAAATCCGCCACCAAACACACCCAATCAGGCCGCTAATACACCAAAAGATCAGCCTGATAAGGACTCCAACCAAGAGCCAAAAAAAGAGACCAAAGAAGAGAGGGAGCGTAGAAGATTGCGGTTAGCCCTTTCCAGTTCAGAAAATGTTCCGACCGCAAAAAAAGAAGAACCAACTGATGGACGAATTCAAGATAAAAACATTGTCATAGACCTTCAGCCTGTTTTTATGCTTTCGTCGTACAATAAATACTCCACTGATTTTGAACGTCCGCAGTATTATAATCCTGAACTTGAAACGATCAATAATTACAACAATTACAATCCGGTAATTACTATTTCTAATAAATCAGCAGGTGATCTGAAAGAAGTATTCAGCAATCAGATACTTTTCTTTAACGAAAAAATTAAAATCAACAACAGGGAAAGTCTGAATTATTTGAACAGAGGCATTTTTTACTGTCTTATTGAAGACTATTCCAACTCGATGAAGGATTTAAACAAAGCTCTCGAATTGAATAATTCAAACATGCTGGCCTATTTTGCCCGAGCCAACTGTCGCATGAAGATGACAGATGCCATTGAACAGGTCAAACAAACATCCGACCGAATCAAAGTTCCGATTAAAAATGAGGCCAATAAAAAAACAGAAACAGTTGTTGAAACCGTGATTGATTATGCCGACATTTTATCAGATATGACCACTTGTCTGGAAAAAAACCCAAAATTTCCGTTTGCATATTTTAATCAGGCTTATGTCAAATGCAAAATGCATGATTATCAGGGAGCCCTGGATGATTTAAACAAAGCCATTGAAATTGAAAATGATTTTGCTGAGGCCTATTTCAACCGCGGATTGACGAAAATTTACCTCGACGATGTTGAAGGTGGCGCTCTGGATTTGAGCAAAGCAGGCGAACTCGGTATTCAGGATGCATACAACATTATCAAGCGGTATTGCAATTAAGTGTATCTTCGTAGTTCCGAAATTTCATCAATTTAAAGCATCATGCAATTTGCCAATCAACCACTTGCAGAAAGACTACGCCCGGCTACCTTAACCGATTTCATTGGGCAGGAACACCTGGTGGGCGAAGGGGCGGTCTTGCGTACCATGATTGAATCGGGTAAAATTTCATCCTTTCTGCTTTGGGGCCCTCCCGGAGTTGGAAAAACAACTCTGGCCAGGATTATTGCAAATACCTTAAACCGGCCATTTTATACCTTGAGCGCTATCAATTCAGGAGTTAAAGACATACGCGATGTGATTGAAAAATCGCAGCGAAATCAGTTTTTCAACCAGCCCAATCCGATTCTTTTTATTGATGAAATTCACCGTTTCAGTAAATCACAGCAGGATTCGTTGCTGGGAGCCGTTGAACAGGGAATAATTACGCTAATTGGCGCCACGACTGAAAATCCGTCCTTCGAAGTAATTTCTCCGCTTCTATCACGCTGCCAGGTTTATATACTGAAATCGTTGGATAAGGCCGACCTGTTGAAAATTGTAAACCTTGCCCTCACAAAAGATTCCTACCTGAAAACAAAAAATATAGTGGTTGAAGAAGACGAAGCCTTGTTGCGATTTTCAGGAGGCGATGCCCGTAAACTGCTCAATGTACTCGAACTGGTTGTGAATGCCGAAGAAAATGAAACCGTAACCATCACCAATGATAAAGTTATAGACAGGCTACAAAATAACATGGCTATGTACGATAAAAACGGTGAAATGCATTACGACATCATTTCCGCATTTATAAAAAGCATGCGCGGAAGCGATCCTGATGCATCGGTTTACTGGTTGGCGCGTATGATTGAAGGGGGCGAGGATGTTAAATTTATTGCCCGCAGAATGTTGATCCTGGCTGCCGAAGATATCGGACTGGCGAATCCAAATGCCCTGTTGCTGGCGCAAAGCACCTTTGATGCGGTACATAAAATCGGGTATCCCGAAGCGCGTATCATACTTTCGCAATGCGCCATTTACCTGGCTACATCGGCTAAAAGCAATTCAGCTTACTCGGCCATTGACGAAGCAATTGCACTGGTAAAAGCTACCGGTGATCTGCCCGTTCCATTGCATATACGTAATGCACCGACAAAACTGATGAAGGAACTGGGTTATGGAAAGGACTACAAATATGCCCATTCGTTTGAGAAAAACTTTGTTGAGCAAGATTTTCTGCCAAAAAAAATAAAAAACAAACGATTGTACTCACCACAAAACAATCCACTGGAAATTAAAATACTGGAGCGGTTGAAAAGTCTTTGGGGAAAACGGTACGATAGTTAATTTCAGTAGAATGTGGCCAAAATGATGGAAATGTTACATTCATGGTTCAATATTGTAGCAACTTGGTAAGTAAAAAAGATTAGTTTCGCATAGACTAAAAAAACAATGAACACAATCATAAATACACTTGGATCTTTCAATAAACTAACATTGTCTGACTTAGACAGGGTCAAATTAATGAACAGGATTGACCGGAAATATTGCCTTCACATTTCTAAATTACCCGGCATTTTAGATGCGGTTAAAACCGGATATTCCCTTTTGGAAATTCAGGATGAAACCATTTTTAAATACGATAACACCTATTTCGACACGCCTGACAATCAAATGTATATCTCGCACCAGAACGGAAAGAGAAACAGGTTTAAAATCAGGCTTAGGAAATATGTACTGACCACTGATCATTTTCTGGAAGTAAAATTCAAGAATAATAAAGGAAGAACGATGAAAGAACGAGTCGAAAGACTAGATTTCATACCAGTTTTCGCACCAAACGAATTAAGTTTCATCAGTCAGTCATCCACTTATTCAGGGCTTCAACTGGAGCCTAAAATCAGCAGTTATTTTAACCGTTTTACCTTGGTTGACAATGAATTTACTGAACGGGTAACCATTGATATCTTTCCCGGATTTAAGAATCACGAAAAAGAAATAATCCTGAATAGCCTGGTAATTATTGAAGTAAAACAAAGCAAAACGGCCAGGCCCGCGCTGATAACTAAAATTCTGAAAGAAAATAAAATAAGCAGCCAGGGATTTAGTAAATACTGTATCGGCCGGTCACTCCTTGAAGATCAAATCAAGAAAAACAATTTTAAACCCCTCCTGCTGAAAATCAGGAAGGAATATAACAACTAAACCATTAATCATGTATCTTTTAAACCTTTTGTTACAAATAATTCCGAACGAGGAAGAATTACGGTTCCTGGGCATTAAATTAATTAATTCGGAAGATTACATTGAACTAATAACCCGATTTACCCTTAACCTGGGTGTTATTATCCTGATCGTAGTTGGGCTGTATGCAAAAACAAGCAAGCGGAAAGACTTCTATTTTACCTACATTGCAATAAGCATCGTCATTTTTCTACTGTGCTTCCTGCTCGAAAGTGTGAAAATTGAGCTTGGTTTTGCTCTCGGTCTGTTTGCTATTTTTGGCATCATCAGATACCGCACCGATGCCATTCCGATTAAAGAAATGACCTATTTATTTGTGGTCATTGCGGTCTCGGTAATTAATGCGCTGGCCAATAAAAAAATCAGTTATGCCGAATTGATTACTACCAATTTACTGGTTGTTATCGGTTTATATATACTGGAGAAAATACTGAATTTAAAGCAGGAAATATCGTACCGGGTCATCTATGAAAAAATTGAAAATGTACAGGCCGGTAAAGAAGAAATATTGCTGGCCGACCTGAAAGAGCGAACAGGGATTGACATTAAACATTTTGAAATAGAACGTATTGATTTTTTGAGAGATGTTGCCTACATCTACATTTTCTTCGACATATACGGCAAAAATAAAAACGATGCGAAATAAAATCCTTGTACTGTTCCTGGCCTTTCTCCCTTCTTTTTCAGGATATGCCCAAAGTAAGCCATCCACCTGGGTCGAACTTGAATTCAGCAAGAAAATAGTAAAAAACCTGAAGCTTGAATTTAATCCTGAATTAAGGTTACTGGGTAACTTCGAAATGGATTCGTACATCCTGGAAGGAGGACTTTCCTATAAATTGCATAAATACCTTACCCTGGCCGGATATTATCGTTTCGAGAACGAATGGAAGTATAAAAACAGCACTGGCGCTTACAAGGGACAAGTTTCATCAAACCGGATGGCTTTTGATGCCAAATCAGGATTTGAACTGAAACGCTTTGCTCTTCAAGTTCGTGTGCGTTATACCAATGGCTCTGATTTTGACCAGACTACCGATGACAAGGCTTCCTATTTCAGGTACCGCGCAAAGCTCGATTACGATGTCAAAGGAAGTAAACTCGTTCCGTTTTTTTCAGTTGAAGCTTTTCACGATTTGATCCTGAAAGATGTTGACAAAATAAGATATACTGCTGGTCTGGCCTATTCGATTAATAAAAATAATGAAGTGGGCTTATTCTACCGTTTACAGGATTATTCGGAAGCTGATAAAGAAAGTATGAATATTATCGGAATCGGATATAGTTTAAAATTCTGATGAATTGGATTATCTTCACCTAAAATATCAAAACAGGATGATTCCAAAACTAAAATTCGAAAACTCTAATTTTCTTCTTCTGGCTGGTCCGTGCGCCATTGAAGGAGAGCAGATGGCTTTGGAAATTGCCGGACGGATTGTTGAAATAACCAACAAGCTGCAAATTCCATATATCTTCAAAGGCTCCTACCGGAAAGCAAACCGTTCGAGGCTTGATTCGTTCGCCGGAATTGGCGACGAAAAAGCGTTGAAAATACTGAGAAAGGTTAGCGAAACATTCGACATTCCCACGGTCACCGATATTCATTCAGCGCCTGAAGCCGCCATAGCTGCCGGATTTGTGGATATGCTGCAAATTCCGGCCTTCCTGTGCCGGCAAACCGATATTTTAGTTGCTGCAGCCGAAACGGGTAAAGCAGTCAACATCAAAAAAGGTCAGTTCTTATCGGCCGAAGCTATGAAATTTGCTGTGACCAAAGTCCGCGAAAGTGGGAATAACAATGTGTTCCTGACTGAACGCGGCTCAACTTTCGGATACCACGATTTGATTGTTGACTTCCGCGGAATTCCGGAATTGCAAAAAAACAATTGTCCGGTAATTCTGGATATTACTCATTCGCTCCAACAACCAAACCAATCGGGCGGAGTTACCGGCGGACAACCTCAACTGATCGAAACCATTGCCCGTGCAGGAATTGCTGTTGGCGTTGATGGTATTTTTATTGAAACACATCCTGATCCTGCAAATGCGAAATCCGATGGGGCAAATATGCTTCAGCTCGATTTATTGGAAGGACTTTTAACCCGGCTTGTGCAACTCAGGCAAGTTGTTAAATCATTTTAAAAATGGAAAACAGAAGAAGTTTTGTTATGAAAATTGCTGCCGGAATGGCGACAACAGGTTTTATTTCAGCATCAGGGCATGCAATTGCCAGTGAGGTTCCCATGAAAAATATTTTTGTACATCATGTATTTTTCTGGTTAAAAGAACCTAAGAATCCTGAAGTCAGGGCTCAATTTGAAAAGGGATTACAGGAACTGATTAAAGTACCGCAAATACAATCGAGCCATATCGGCGCCCCGGTTGAATCGCCTCGCGAAGTAGTTGATGATTCGTTTACTTATTCGTTTTTGACATTTTTTAAAAACAAGGAAGATCAGGACGTTTATCAAACCCATCCGATTCACCTCCAGTTTATTGAAGACTGTCAGCACCTCTGGGAAAAGGTGATCGTTTTCGATGCAATGGATTAGGAAAAAGGAAAAGAGAAAAAGATGACCGAAAAAAGATTTCAGAAATAAATGGAAATATTGGTCATCTGTTTTGCACCAACCTTTTATTGCTGATATCAATCTGGTATTTCGGAATAGGATAGGTCACATCTTCCGGGCCAACAAATGCATTGCCATATAAATTCCGGCTCCAGGGCATTAATTTTTCATAGTTCAGCGCCCTGTTAAGTTCTTCGACCGTAATCCCCCAGCGATTTAAGTCGAACCATCTGTGGCCTTCCATACCAAGTTCCAGTTTTCGCTCCATCCGGAGTGCAAGCCTGGCCTGATTGACGTCAGAAAAGGCGGGGTATTGTGAAACCACATAGTTGGCAGCCGGGGTAACTCCATCTGGTTCCTTAACAAAGCCTTCAGGATTAGCTGCACGAGACCGTACCTGATTAATATTCATTCTGGCTCCTTCCAGATCGCCCGTTTCAATCTGACATTCAGCAATTAATAACAGAATATCAGCAAAACGGATCATCC
>Ga0209317_1000139_pt1 | contig 96599 bp, 76 predicted proteins | sample RifGroB2_FD_183994 | JGI IMG/M metagenome (GOLD analysis project Ga0209317, IMG submission 183994) | Soil microbial communities from Rifle, Colorado, USA - Groundwater B2 (SPAdes) (version 2) | ecosystem: Environmental > Terrestrial > Soil > Unclassified | place: Rifle, Colorado | collected... | reverse complement strand
CCGGCGGATAGCTTTGCATCGCTATCTGACTTAAGCGTCAAACAACGCTCGCTAAGTCATTGGAACGGCTTGTGGCCTATCCGCCCGACGGTATAACGCTAAAGCGGCTTGCGTACGCTGATTACGCCGCGAATCTGGCCTACTGCGTAACCGGTGGCGCGATCGTTGGGATAATGCTCACCGAGAACGGCTTTGACGGCGGGGCTGATCTGATCTGCGGGGCCGTGGCAATTGAGGCACAGCGGCTGCACCGGCAGCGCTTTGACGTAGCGGTATTCATTGCCAACCGCCGCGCCCTTTTCCAGTTGCGCAGGCGGCTCGCCGGCAGCGGCGCGCTTGTCGAAATCCTCGAGAGCGGCTTTCTCCCAATCATCGGGAATGGCACGCGCCTCGTTGCGCGCCTTGAGCGACACCCGTTTGACCTTCCAGCCGGTCTCCTGCAATACCTTGCCGGCCATCTTCGGCGCCATATCCTTGCAGACAGGAATCGCCCCTTCCGGACCCGAATTGTTGATTGCCTCCTGCAGGGAGGCGAGCAACTTGGGCGGTATCGACATCGCCACCTTGCGCGCCTCGCCCAGCATGGCGTCGTCGCTGGCAAGGGCGGGGGCAGCAGCAAAGGGAGCAAGGGTGATTAGCGCAGCAGCCATCAGTAGTGTCTTCATGAAATATTCCTTATGGTAGTTGGAGAGATAAATTCATAGATGCCGGTATTTCGTTAATGCGCCAAAAACAAGCGAAGCACGGCGCCGCTTTCGGCATGCCATAAGTATAGAGCACAAAGTGTATTTGTTGGGTACTGAGCTTTTCAGTTTGCCGGCGGGCGGGTGTAGGCTGGGCACGGGATCACCAACAATTTCCGCGACATGTTCCCGCGTATTTCGTGACAACGTCAATCAATTGACAACCTAGAACACTAGGAGCAGTATTAATAACAGTGAATTTCACTCAGATTTTTGATGAGCAAATTCGACCAGTGCTTTTCTAAATTCGAGGCGTTATTATCGTTTCGGCTGAGTGGTCACCGTAACTTCTTTCAGGAGCGAAAATGGGCATTAATACCGATGCAGTTCAGAGACTTTATGTGGCGTACTTTAATCGCCCTGCAGATCCGGCCGGCTTGGCGTACTGGGAATCTCAACTGAGTTCGACCGTGACGGCAACCCAGGCAGAGCTCGAGGCAATCGCCAGCGGTTTCAGCGGCTCGGCGGAATATGCCGCCCTGTACGCGGGCCAAACCAATGCGCAGATCATCGACAGCCTGTATATGAATCTGTTTAGCCGTCATGTCGAATCCACTGCTGTCTTAAACGCTTGGGCAGGTTGGTTGACCGATGGCACATACACCTTTGCCCAAATTGCATTGCAGTTGACCTACAGCGCGCAAGGCACGGATGCGACTGCAATTGCCAACAAACTGGCCGCTTCCACAGCTTTCACCGCAGCGCTTGATACCACCGCTGAAATTGCCGGCTACGCCGGTACGACTGCGGCAGCGATGGCACGCACTTGGCTGGCCTCGGCCACGGTAGACGGCACTACACATACAACGGCCGAGGTTCAAGCCGCGTTGACTACTGCGACAGCCAGTGTGGCTACGACGATCAATTCGATTGTGACTACGAGCGCGGGAATGGGCACTATCAGCACGGCCGGTGAGGTTGACAGCATTTCTTACACCATGGTGGCGGGACATTCTTACCGGATCGAAGTGCAGGCCACTGCCGGAAGCCTGCTCGACCCGGAAATTGTGCGGGTGCTCGATCCAGCGCAAACCGCGATACCCAGCGCAGCCAATGCCGACTACGGGTTGAGCCAGAACGCGCAGTTGACGATCACGCCCACAGTGGACGGCTCGTACAGCATCGATGTCCAGGGGCAGAACAGCAGCACCGGCGAATACATCGTGCAGGTCACCGACCTCGATGCTGCCAGTACCAGCAACGATACCCAGGCAACCATCACAGCCGGGCAAACCTACGCCGGCACCGTCAGCCAGAGTTTCGAGACCAGGGCAGTTTTTTTCAGCCTCACCGGCGACCAGGAATATCAATTCACCTTGCAGACGGCAACCTCGGGCGATGTCTTGAACACACCCGTGCTGCAAGGAATCTATGATGAAACCGGCAAGCAAATATCGGGAAGCTACGGCCAGGCATCCGGCGGCGCGCTTACCCTGAACGTCACGCCTACCGGCACCGGCACCTATTACGCCGTGATCGCCGACTCCTACGACGACACCGGCGGCTTCAGCTTTGCGTTCAATGCGGCGGCGACGGCGAAGACGGGTACGACCTACGCTTTGGCGGCTGCCACCGTAGTCCCTGCGACATACGCACTGACCATCCCCGCAACCACTTCCACGACTGCCAGCATCACTTCCAACGGTTCCGTCACCGGTACTATCGATGCTTCCGGCGATCAGGATTGGTACAGCATTTACATGTACGCTGGCGCCACCTATACCGTGAGCCTGCAGGGGCAGGCCACCAGCGCCGGCACGCTCTACGATCCGTACCTGAACGGCATCTATAACAGTGCCGGCACCTACATCACCAACACCGCTAACGACGACGGCGGCACCGGCCGCGACGCGCAGGTCTCTTTTACGCCGACCACCTCCGGCACCTACTACATCGCCGCCAGCGCATACCAATTCTACACGGGTACTTATACCCTGTCCGTGGCGGCCACCGGCGAGAGCACCGCTTCCGACGACTACGCCGCATCCACGTCGACCACCGGCAGCGTGACCAGCGGCAGCAGCACCACCGGCAACATCGAAACCGATGGCGACAACGACTGGATTGCCGCCTACCTGTACTCGGGCTATGCGTATCAGTTCAATCTGCGCGGCGCAAGCAGCAGCGGCGGCACGCTCTCCGACCCGGTTATCAGTTCGATCTGCGATGCGAGCGGCACCAGCCTCTCCAGCACCTATGACGACGACAGCGGCACCGGCTACGACTCGCTGATCAGTTTTACGCCGACCAGCACTGGCTATTACTACCTCGTCGCCCGTAGCGTCGGCAGCACCGGCACCGGCACCTACACGCTGGGGTTGACCGCCACTTCCAGCGACGACTATGCCGCAACCACGTCGACCACCGGCAGCATCGCGGCCGGCGGCTCCGTTACCGGCTCGATTGAAACGTCCGGTGACCAGGACTGGTATCGCATCTCCATGACTGCGGGCACCGCCTACACCGTGCGCCTGCAGGGACAGGGCGCCAGCGCCGGCACGCTCTATGACCCGGTCATCCAGGGCATCTATGACAGCACCGGTACCTACGTCACCAACACCTACAGCGACGACAGCAGCGCAGGCGGCGGCACCACCTACCGCGACTCGCTGGTTACCTTTACGCCGACCGCCTCAGGCACCTACTACATTGCGGCGGATGCCTACAGCTCCTACACCGGCACCTACACGCTATCCGTCAGCGGCACCAGCAACGCCGAAGGCGACAGCGTTGCGGGGAACACCTCCACCACCGCCACGGTAGCCGTCGGCAGTTCCGTCACCGGCACCATCGGCAGCGCGACGGATGCCGACTGGTATGCCGTCAGCCTCACGGCAGGCTACATTTACACCATACAGTTGCAGGGCAGCGGCTCCAGCAACGGCACGTTGAGCGACCCGCTCATTTCCGGCATTTACAATTCGAGCGGCAGCTATATTTCCAACACCTACGCCGACGACCAGAATGGCCGCGACTCCAGCCTCAGTTTCGCCCCCGCTACTTCGGGCACCTACTACATCGCCGCCGAAGGGTATGGCAGCTACACCGGCACCTTTCTGCTGAGTGTCCAGCAGACCTCGGCGGACGCAGCCGGCTCAACCTCCACCACGTCGAGCGTCTCGACCGGCGGCAGCGCCAGCGTCACCATCGACCAGGCTTACGACCATGACTGGTATGCCGTTTCCCTCACCGGCGGCAACACCTACCAGTTCACGCTTTCCGGCACCGGCACCAACGCCTGGCCGACCATCTACGGCATCTACAATTCCGCCGGCAGCTATGTCGAAGGCTATGCCGGCGGCGTCACCAGCGGATCGACGACCACGGCGACCGCCACTTTCACCCCGACCACGTCCGGCACCTACTACATCGACGCCTACTCGTACTATGCGGGCAGCTACACGTTAAGCATGGCGCAAACCACCACCGATATCGCCGCCAGCACCGCCACCACCGGGTCTGTCAGCGTCGGCGGCTCCGTCACCGGCACCATCGACAGCGCTGCGGATGCCGACTGGTATGCCGTCAGCCTGACGGCGGGCAGCGCCTACACCATCCGCCTGCAAGGCAGCGGCTCCGGCAACGGCACGTTGAGCGACCCGCTCATTTCCGGCATCTACGATTCGACTGGCACATATATCTCCAATACCTACGCTGACGACCAGGATGGCCGCGACTCCAGCCTCAGTTTCACGCCCACCGCATCAGGCACCTACTACGTCGCCGCAGAAGGCTATGGCAGTTACACCGGCACCTTCCTGTTGAGCGTCTCGCAGGCGGTGAGCAACGATATCGCCGCCAGCACCGCCACCACCGGGTCGGTCAGCGCCGGCAACTCCGTCACCGGCGCCATCGATACCGCCGCAGATGCCGACTGGTATGCCGTCAGCCTGACGGCGGGCAATGCCTACACCATCCGCCTGCAAGGCAGCGGCTCCGGCAACGGCACGTTGAGCGACCCGCTCATCTCCGGCCTTTACGATTCGAGCGGCACCCTCGTGTCCAACACCTACGCCGACGACCAGGACGGCCGCGACTCCAGCCTCAGTTTCACGCCCACCGCTTCGGGCACCTACTACATCGCCGCCGAAGGCTATGGCAGTTCCACCGGCACTTTCCGCCTCAGCGTCGAGCAGCAGGTCAGCGCCGACCTCGCCGCCAGCATTTTGACCACCGGCATCGTCCTGGCCAACAGCTCGGTCACCGGCACCATCGACATCGCCAGCGACCAGGACTGGTTTGCCGTCAGCCTCAATGCCGACACCCGCTACCAGATCGATTTGCAGGGGCTGCCCAGCAGCGCCGGCACCCTGACCGACACCTATCTGCGCGGCGTCTACGACAGCGCCGGCACTCTCATTTCCGGCACCACGGACGACGATTCCGGGCAAGGCTATGATTCGCGCGTCACCCTGGACATCAGCAGCGCCGGCACCTACTACATCGCGGCCGGCGCCTATGGCAGCAATACCGGCACCTATACTCTCGCGGTGACCAGCCAGGGCAGCACCGATATTGCGGCGGATAGCACCACCACCGCGACCGTGACGCCGGGCGGCAGCGTTGACGGGCTGGTCGGCCAGACGGGCGACCGCGACTGGTTCGCCATATCGCTCACGGCGGGGCAGAGCTACACCATCGACCTGCAGCCCAAGAGCAACAGCACCGCGCCGCTGCTCGACCCATACCTCTATGGCCTGTACAGCAGCGCCGGTAGCCTGATTTCCGGCACCACGGACGACGATTCCGGGGCGGGTTATGGCGCCCAGATCACTTACACCGCGACCGCCAGCGGCACCTACTACATCTCCGCCGGCGGTTACAGCAGCAACACCGGGAACTACGTGCTGAGCGTAAGCAGCGGAACCTCCGGCAGCTCCGGCGGCGCCACAACAACAACCGACCTGGCCGCCAGCACCGCCACCACCGGCACCGTTTCAACCGGTGCCAGCGCCGCCAGCCTGATTGACACCGCCGCCGACCAGGACTGGTTCAGCGTCAGTCTCTCGGCCGGGCGCAGCTACGACATTGGCCTGGGCGGCTCGGCCAGCAACAACGGCTCGCTCACCGACCCCTATCTGCGCGGCATCTACGACAGCGCTGGCACCCTCATCTCCGCCACGACAGACGACGACAGCGGTTACGGCAACGATGCGCTGGTCAGCTTCACGCCGACCAGTACCGGCACCTACTACATCTCCGCCGGCGCCTTCGCCAGCGCCACCGGCAGCTACACCCTGACCGTCAGCGAGAATGCCGCCGTTGATACCGGGAGCACCACGCCCACCACGGGAACCCAGGGCAGTTGGACCATCATGGTGTATGTCGACGGCGACAACAATCTCGAAAGCTACGCGCTCTCCGACGTCAACGAAATGGAAGCCGCCAGCCTGCCGCAGAACGTGCGCGTCAGCGCGCTCGTCGACCGGGTACGGGGTTACAGCAGCGCCGACGGCAACTGGGCCGACACCCGCTTTGGCCTGATCAGCGGCGACAGCAACCTGAACCATATCTCCAGCAACCTGACCAGTTGGGGCGAGCGCAACATGGGCGATCCGGCCACCCTCACCGAGTTCATCAACGCCTCGGCGCTGGCCGCTCCCGCCGACAACTACGCCCTGGTCATCTGGGATCATGGCGGCGGCATCTCCGGTGTCGCCTGGGACGACAGCAGCAACAGCGCCAATCTGTCTCTGAACGAAGTCAGCCAGGCTATCGCCAGTTCCAACGTCACCAGTTTCGGCATGATCGGATTCGACGCCTGCCTGCAGGGAGTGCTCGACCAGGCCTACGTATTGCGCAACCAAGCCGACTATCTGGTCGTTTCCCAGGACCTTGAACCGGGCGACGGCTGGGACTACACCAACTGGCTGTCCGTCTTCCAGCAGTCCAGCCCTTCCGCCCGGCAAGTGGCCACCCAGGTCGTCAACAGCTATGAAAGTTTCTACCAGGCGCAGGGCAACAGCCAGGTCACGCTGTCGGTCATCGATACCGCACAGGTTGGCGGCGTCGCCACGGCATGGAGCAGCTTCGCGCAGTCGGTCAATGATGCCGGCAGCAGCGCAATGCTGACCCTGCAAAGCGCCCGCAGCAGCGCCCTCGATTTCCAGAACGACACTTATGTCGATCTGCGCAGCCTCATGTCCAACTTCATGCAGCTCAATTCCGTGGCCAGCCTCGATACCTTGGCGCAGAGTGTGCTGTCTGCCTTGAGCGGCGCCGTGCTGGAAACAGGCGGCCTCACCACGGCAAGCGGCCTCACGGTCTATCTGCCGGAGAGCAGCCACAGCAGCTACCTGAACGCCACCGACTTCCCCGTCGTCGGCCTGTCGGGAGTCAACAGTTTCTATACGGCCTTCTGGGCATAGGATCGACGGATAGCTGCGTAGCGTGGGCACAAGAAATTGCACCAGGCGAAGTATTTTGTAGGAGCGTGCCCTGCACGTGATAAAGCGCTGTCGCGTGCAGGGCACGCTCCTACCCCCCCTGTTTTATCGTTCCCACGGAGACCGTGGGAACGATAAAAAACCTTGGCCCTGGATTGCACTCATGAAATTGCTGCGCCAAACCATCCTGTTCTGCATCTGGCTTGCCGCCAGCGTATTGGTGCAGGCTGCGGAAACGGCCGGGGAAGTGGTGCTGGCGCAGGGTAACGCATTCCTCCAGCGCGAAGGTACGCGCCTGCGCGTGCCCGTCTCGGCGGGTCATGCCGTCCATGCCGGCGACGCTTTTCAGACGGCCGGCGGCGGTCACCTGCACATCAGGCTGCAGGATGGCAGCCTCATCATGCTGCGCCCGGAAAGCCAGGTCATCATTGACGAATACAGCTTCCGTCCGGAATATCCCTGCGCAATCAGAGTGCGCCTGCGTCTGGAAGAGGGCGTCATGCGCACCATCACCGGAGAAGGTATCAGGAACACTAGCCATCGCTTCCGCCTCAACACGCCGATAGCCGCTATCGGCGTGAGCGGTACTGACTTTACCACCTACACAGACAGCGCCAGCACACGGGTCAGCGTCGCCGAAGGGGGAGTGGTGATGTCACCGTTGGGCGGCACCTGCGAAGCGGCAGCCCTGGGGGCATGCGCAGGCAGCAGCGCACGGGAACTGCTTGCCGAACATGACGGCCTGATGCTTATTCTCAACAAGGATGAAACCGTGCCCGATATCGTGACAGCCACGGATCGTGCGCCCGACCGGATGCAACCCCCTCTTCCCGCCGAACCGCCCTTGCCTGGAAAGACGGCCATGCAGCGTTCCGAGACAGGAAATAGGGGACAGACCACGGTTTCCTGATTCCTGCTAGACTGTGTTCTTCTTCTGAAAAGAAAAGTTCGCCATGCCACGCCGCGCCCGCATTGCCATGCCCAATGTTCCCGTCCATCTCATCCAGCGCGGTAATAACCGCCAGCCTTGCTTTTTCGCCGATGAAGATTATCGCCGTTATCTGGATTGGTTGGCCGAGTACGCCAGCAAGACTGATTGCCGGATTCATGCTTATGCGCTGATGACCAACCATGTGCATCTGCTGCTATCTGCCGGCCATGCCGATGCCGGAGGTGCGTTGATGAAGTCGCTGGGGCAGCGTTATGTGCAGTATGTGAACCGCGTCTATCATCGCAGCGGAACCTTGTGGGAAGGGCGTTTTCGTTCATGCCCGGTGCAGGAAGAAGACTATCTGTTGGGCTGCCAGCGTTATATCGAGCTGAACCCGGTGCGGGCGAACATGGTGGCGCATCCGGCCGAGTATCGCTGGTCAAGCTACCGCGCCAATGCGCAGGGTGAGGCGGACGCTTTGGTGCAGCCGCATCCGTTGTATGCAGCGCTGGGGAGCGATGCCCCGACCCGGCAAGATGCTTACCGTGAGTTGTTTCGCTACGAGTTGGAACCAGGCATGGTTGATGAGATTCGCCGGGCGACGAATGGCAATTTCGCGCTGGGCAGTGAGCGTTTTGCGGCAACAGTGGCTGAAATGATCGGCAGGCGGGCATCGCCCGGTCAGTCGGGCCGCCCGCGTAAATCGGCAGTGCCGGAATCCGGCGAGTTTGGCTTTGAGTAGAAAACCGTGGTCTGTCCCCGGTTTACCTCGGTTTACCTGGATTCCGTCCTCCGCCGGAATGACGCAGTTATTGCTAATGAACAATCCGGGTTTAATTTAGAATTGGAGTTATGTTACTGAGCCTGCGCAACCGTAAGCCCGCCCTGAAGCTTATGCTCCTTTCGGTTCTCGCCGGGTGGATATTGAGCGTTGCAGCGCTGTTCACCCCTGTCTGGCAGCCGATGGAACAGAAGGTTTTCGATGTTCTCAGCGTCTTCACCGCGCCCAAAAAATCCGCACTGCCCATCACCATCGTCGGCATCGACGAAGCGTCCTTTACCCAGCTTGGGGTTCGCTGGCCCTGGCCGCGCGATATGCATGCGCAACTGGTCGACCGGCTGACCCAATCCGGGGCGGCCGTGATCGCGTTCGACGTGCTGTTCCCGGAACCGGGCTCAACCGGCGAAGACGATGCATTCGCACGTTCGATTGCCGCCGCCGGCAATGTGGTGCTGGCCGCCGACAATGTTTATCACGAGACGGCCGTCTCACGGCAATGGCTGCGCATGGATCCTGTCGCCCTGTTTACGCTGGCCGGCGCGTCCACCGGGTTGGCGACCATGTCGCTGGACGGCGACACCGTCGCGCGCCGTATGGCCGAGGCAGACGATACTTTCTGGCGCGTGGCAATCCGTACGCTCATGAACAGCCGCCCAGGATCGGTGCCGGAGCCTTATGTGCCGCCGGGCGCGATGATACGGCACCTCGGGCCGACGCATACTTTTCCCTACGTTTCGTATTATCAGGTGCTCAATGGCGACCCGTCGATCCCGCCCGATTTTTTCCTCGACCAGATCGTGCTCATAGGGCGGGATGTGCGCGCGAGTCCAGAGCTGGGTGCGGCGCAGGCCGACACCTTCGCGACCCCGTTCCTCATGACCACCGGGCTTCTGACACCCGGCGTGGAAATACAGGCAACCCAGATCGAGAATGCGCTGATGGGGCAGACTATCCAGCCGGTTTCGCCCGCGCTGAATATCTTGGCAATCTCTTCCGTGCTGCTGCTGGCCATGCCGCTCTTGTTCTTCTGGCATCCGCTGCGCAGCACCGTGCTGGCCGTCTTGCTCGGCGGCGCGCTCGCGGGCGTGTCGGCATGGCTGTTTGCGGCATTCAACCTGTGGCTGGCGACGGCAACGCCTTTGCTGGCGCTGTTCATTGCTTTTCTCAGCACCGGCGCCGGATCTTACTTCACCGAACGCAGGCGTGCCGGCGAAATCCGCTCGGCCTTTACAAAATATGTCTCCAGCGAGGTCGTCGAGGAAATGATCGCCCATCCCGAGCGGCTGAAGCTCGGCGGGCATCGGCGTGAGGTCAGCGTACTGTTCTCCGACCTGGCCAGCTTCACCAGCATGTCGGAAAAACTCTCTCCCGATGCCGTCGCCGCCGTGATCAACCTCTACCTCAACGCGATGACGCGGATCATCATGGCGCACGAAGGCACCGTGGATAAATTCATCGGCGATGCCGTCATGGCTTTCTGGGGCGCGCCCCTGGACGATGCCGAGCACGCGCTGCACGCGGTCCAGTCGGCCATCGCCATGCAGGAGGCGATGCGCGATCTGCAGCCGCAGTTCCGCGCGCTCGGCGTGGATGTGCTGAAGCTGCGCATCGGCGTCAACTCCGGCCCCGCCATCATCGGCAACATGGGTTCTGACCTGCGCTTCGACTACACCGCCATCGGCGATACGGTCAATCTCGCCTCGCGCCTGGAAGGCGCAAACAAGGCCTACGGCACCAGGATCATGCTGGCCAGCAGCACGGCTGAAATTGTGAGGGATCGTATTCCGCTACGGCAGATCGACCGCGTGCGCGTCAAGGGCAAGAACGTGCCGGTGGACGTGTTCACGCCATGCGACGACGCAACGCTGGTCGCTGCAACCGAGCGCGCCTGGGCGGCCTACCTTGCCAGAGATTGGAACGGCGCGCGCGCCTGCTGGCAGGAAATTCGCAGGATTGCCCCTGACGACAGCCTTGCCGAAGCATTCGACAAGAAGATCGCCGCCCACGAATCATCGCCGCCGCCCGATGATTGGGACGGTTCGGTCGCCCTGGATAAACTGTAATACTGGGCTATCACGTAAACCATATCCCATCCTGAATCTGGCCGATCACGGCAGCCTGGTTCTCGGCGGATTCAGAATAGGCGGCCAGCATCCCGGGCCGGTCGACGGCGTTGGTGTCCAGCAGGTTGAGGTTCCAGGCGGCGCCCACCGGGTCAGCCGGTCTGCTCAGCACATTCAGGTACAACTGATCGAGGAACTGCGTGTTCGTCAATGACCCGTAGGTGCTGGAGAACTCGGCCGACACCACGAAAGCCGCCGACATCTGCGCCAGTGTCAGCCCGCCATCGACCAAACCAATATTCCACCCGAGTCCCGGCGCATCGGGTATGCGGTTGAACGCCGCCTTGTACAGGCGATACATTTGCCCCGAGGTACCGCTGATATCCAGGCCTAACGAACCATCGGCAAAAGAAATGCGTTCGACGTTGCTTAGCGTGTCGGTTCCGTTGGCGCCGGTATTGTCGGCGACAGTGAAACCCGTGCCGGATGCGGTAACGGTGAAGCTGACGCGGCTCAAGGAGTAGCTGGCAATGTCCAGTCCGGCGCCGCCGTCGAGGCTGTCGTTGCCCGCGCCGCCCGCAAGGGTATTGCTGCCTTCGTTGCCGGTCAACACGTTGTCGAGTTCGTTGCCGGTGCCGGTAAGGTTGCCGCCGCCCGCAGCGAGGTCGAGGTTCTCGAGGTTGCTGCCGAGGGTGTAGCTGATGCTGGCGATGACCTTGTCGACGCTGCCGCTCAAGTCCAGGGCAAGCCTGAAGCCGAGTGTGGCGCTGCCCGATACGTTCGCGGTTTCGGTTACGCTGTCGCCGGTGCTGTCGACGTAGTAGGTGTCGTTGCCGGCGCCGCCAGCCAGGATGTCGTTGCCGGCGCCGCCATTCAGGACATCGTTGCCCGCGCCGCCGTCGAGACTGTCGTCCGCGCTGCTGCCGGTAATGCTGTCGATGCCCGATGACCCCGTGATCGTGGAAGCCGTGGTCGGCAGCGCATAGATCACCAATGTGCCGTCGTTGGTGGTGTTCGTGGCATAGCTCGCGGTGGCGGTCGTCAGGCTTTGCACCGCGGTCGCGCCGCTGCTGATGTTGATGATGTCGGTGCCGGGTACTATATCTATCAGCGTATTCGTTCCGCTTGCTATATTGATGGTATCGACACCGGTGCTGCCGGTCTGTGCTTCGTTACCCGAGGCGACCCGGGTGAGTGCAAAGCTGCCTTCAATTGAGGAGTTCAAGGTCGTGACATCGCCACTGATCTGCCAGCTTAGTTGGGCGTTCAGGGGCCCGGAAAGGGGAGTAAAGCCGCTATCGGCCGTGTCGGTCGTTGTCGTGACAGTCAATGCACCCGTGGCCGAATTCCAGCCGTAGGTCCCATTTTCCATGCCGGTACCGGTGCCTTCTTGCGCAAAGAAATAGGTACCATCCGCCATGAAAGTAAACACGACATGGCTCTGGACTGACTGTTGGTACATGTACCACGAACCGACAATTGCGCTGGTTGCGCTCGTGATGAGTTGCCATGGAGATGACATGTTCCCGAAAGCATTGGCTCCGGCAATAGTAAAACTATTGCCGGTCAGGCTGGTGAGAGGGACTGTGAAGGGGGTGCCGATAGGATTGCGGTCAGACAAACCCCAATATCCATTGGTATCCACCGATACTGTGAGCGTGACATAGCCGGTAGCGAGGTCCAGGCTGTAGGTTCCCCGCTCCATGCCGGGTGTGCCATTGGTATTTGGTCCCGAGCCGCCGGTCGACGCCGACACCTGCATGTAGGTGCCGTCGGAAAAAAAAGTGGCCACGCCAGTTTCAGGCGGGTAATTCACGCCGTAATCGGACCATGCCCCTACAAGCGAACCGGAGAGGGGAAGGCTAAGCGGTATGAACGGATTGGCGACGACCACTGCATCCTGAACACCGTTGTTATCAGTTGGCAGCAGGTTGGTTGCCACGGTATTGAAAGCAATGTGAGTGCCGTCGGGAGAAATACGTGCACCGTTGCTGGCGCCATTCCCCTGCACGCCCGCCGCACCCACGCTCAACCGTGCAATCTCGCCGGTCCCGATCTCCTTGATGAAAACATCATTCACCCCGTTGGTGTCGCCCGCTATCAGGTTGCTGGCGGTGCTGTTAAATACCACGAAGCGGCCATCGGCAGACAGTGCCCGGCCGGTGGCGCTGGCGCTGGCATTTGTCCACGCGCCCGCCGCATCGGTGCTCACCTCTATGACTGCGCCGGTCAGCGTGTCTTTCAGAAAAACGCCCGGGATAGTAGTACCCGCTTCAGTGCCACCGCTGGATTGAATCGCCACATAGCGGCCATCGGCGGATATGCCGGCCAGATTGTTGACTTGGATGCCGTTTACAAAGTCTTCGACAATGTTGTTGACATTCATTATCTCTTGGCCCGCCGGGCCGACGCTCACGCGGGTGATCGCGCCGGTTGCGATATTTTTCTTGAAAATATCGGTTACCCCGTTAGTGTCCCCCGCCACCAGGTTGCTGGCGTTGCTTGCGAACACCACATAAGCGCCATCATCGGTCACCCTGCCGCCCAGATAGGAGCCGCCGGCATTCGCCTGCGCACCTGTCGCGTCGGTGTTCACCCGTGTAATCGCGCCGGTCTGGGTATCCTTCAGGAAAATATCCCACGCCCCGTTGGTGTCGTCCGCTACCAGATTGGTGGCGTCACTGCCGATGACCACGTAGCGGCCATCGGCGGAGATGTCAGCGGTGTCGCTGCCCAACGTCCCGCCCGTCGCCTGTTCTCCCGCAGCGGTTGTGTTTACGCGAGTGATGGCACCGGTTTGGGTGTCCTTGATGAAAACATCGTCCACCCCGTTGGTGTCGCCTGCCACCAGGTTGGTGGCACCACTCACTATCTGCACATAGCGGCCGTCGTTGGAGATGTCGCCGCTAATACTCGCTGCATTTCCCGGAGTGCCCGCCGCATCGGCGCTGAGCAGCATAATTGCGCCGGTCTGGGTATCTTTCAGAAAAACGTCGGTTACACCATTGGTATCACCCGTCACCAGATTGGTGGCAGCGCTTTCAATCACTATATAGCGGCCATTGGCAGAAACTGCCTTGGTCTTGCTGGAGCTATTCCCTAATACGCCAGTTGCATCGCTGCTTATCAAAGTTGCCATTTTTTATCTTTCTGAAAAAGACCTGCACAATTGATGAAAGAACGCAGCCAGCCTGGATAAGGCACAAACCTGTTGCATTCATGTGATGGCAAAGCGCGGACGGTATTGTTGCCATATAGCGCGCAGGCGATTATTCCCGATCCCGCCCTTCCCCGCATCACCCAAATAAGGTAGATTGCGAAAAATACCCTTATGGAGGTGTGGTAATGGGGAAAAAGGGGAAAGGCGAAGCGTTGTACCTCGTCGGGCTGGCGTATGACACGGCTTTGAGCGGGCACGACTGGACGGACATGCTTGCGCAGCTCGCCACCAGCATCGATGCGAAGTCCGCGATATTGCGCATGGTGGATTACACCAAGCGCGAGGTCGGTTTTTTTGACGCTGTCGGCATTGACCCCGCTTACCGCCAAGCCTATTCCCGGCACTTCATGAATATCGACATCTACCGTGAATTATTTGAAACCGCGCCGATCGGCGCGGTCATGCAGAGCAATCAGTTTCCCGGCTACGAAGGGCACCACAAAACCGAGTTTTTCAACGATTACCAGAAGCCCCAGGACATGGAGCATGTTTGCGGCAGCGTACTCGCGCGGAGTAGCAATTCCACCATTCATTTCGGCGCCCACCGCGGCAGGCGCGCCAGGGATTTTGGGCAAGGCGAGTTTGATTTCTTGCAAGCGGTGCTGCCGCATCTGATGCGCGCCGTGCAGATGCGCCAACAGCTTGCTGCGACATCATGCCAACAGGCGCTGGCCGAAGCGGCGCTCCATCAGTTGCAGCTTGGCGTGCTGCTGACGGATGCCCAAGCCAGGCCGCTTTTCGTCAACCGCATGGCGGAACATCACATTGCCGCTTCAAACGGTACACTGAGCCTTTCCTTTTGCGGACTGAACACAAGAAATCCGGAGGATGCCGCACGGCTTTGCCGCCTGGTTGCAGAGGCAGCCGCCACGACCGCCGGCAAGGGGCTGAGTGCGGGAGGGGAAATGCGCATCGCGTGCGGCGATGGCTCTTTCTTGCAGCTATGCGTGACGCCGCTGTCGCGGGAGTGCCTCGATTCCGGGTCTGCGGCCCCTTCCGCCTGTGCCGCAATTTTCATTTCCCGCCCCGGCAGCGTTCATCTGCCCTGGCGCAAGGTCGCAATCTGTTATGGGCTCACCCAGGCAGAAGCGAAGCTCGCGGTACAGCTTGCCAACGGCGGCAGCCCGGAGGAAGCGGCCGCGCATCTGGGTATCTCCATCCATACCGCCCGTACTCACCTCAAGGCGGTCTTCGCCAAGACAGGCGCCAGGCGGCAGCCCGAACTGGTGGCGATGCTGCTGCAAGGGGTACTGGCGTTTTGCAGGACGAGTGAAGACAGGGTGTGACAGGCTCACCTGCTACCATCAGGTTTCCGATAGCTAAATTAATTTGACGGATAAGCTGTAGCGCTGCCCCATTCCATTTCTCTTTCAATACTGCAATAACCATGTAGTGTGCATTCCATGCGCCGTTGCTGTTGGTGCATAGTCTGATGATCGTTCAACAGTGCGTTAGCCGCCAGCCCCAGAGTGGAAGCCGTTCCTGCTTCAAAAACCGGCGTGTTTTCAAGATCGGACTTAGGCGAGAAGACCTCGGGGCGGTTGCGCACAACCAACGGGCTCAAACGTAGAACGCGCGTGGCTTCGATCTTCCCCAACCCGTATTCTTGTCTGCGCCTTGCGTCTTCCGTTGTATTTATTTCAAGTAAACCAGATTCCGTCCTGAATCTGGCCTATTACGGCAGCCTGATTCTCGGCGGATTCCGAATAAGCCGCCAACATATCAGCACGAGTGAGACTGGTATTTAGCAGATTAAGATTATGGGCTAGCCCAGGTTGATCGGGTGCCCTGCGCAACACGTTTTGATATAGATGAGTAATAAATTGTTCATCCGATAATGATTCGTACATGTTCATGAACTCTGCAGATTGCACAAAGGCAGATGACATCTGACCCAGTGTCAGGCCAGCATCCACCAAACGGATATTGTGCCCAAGTCCCGGCGCATCGGGTGCACGGTCAAATGCCGCCCTGTACAGGCGATATATTCCCCCCGCATTTCCGTTCGTATCAAAGGCTAATGTGCCATCAGCAAAAGAAATGCGTTCGATATTAATCAGCGTGTCAGTTCCATTGATGCCGGTAATATCATTGACGATGTAGTTGTTGCCGGATTTTGTAAGATTGAAACTGGCTCGGTTCCCGGAATAGGTGGCCGTGTCATCTCCATCACCGCCAGACAGCGTGTCATCTCCTGATCCACCGTCGAAACAATCATCGCCATCACCGCCATCGAATATGTCGTCGCCATCACCGCCGGACAGTGTGCCATCTCCTGAGCCACTGTCAATATGATCATCGTCTACGCCGTCATCGAATACATTCTCGCCATCGTCGCCATCGTCGCCATCGTCGCCATCATCGCCATCATCGCCATCATCTCCTAATTCATTATTGAGATTGTTATTGCCAGCAAGGCCATTAATGGTGTTGTTGCCCGCCGTCCCTGTAAAAGGATCAGCCATTGTCGTAAAGTCATAAGTAGTGATGCCCACATAGGCATTGCCAGCCAAATCCTTGATATTGCCGGATGCGAAGTCAACAAAGTAGTTGGTGCTGTAGGCAAGATTGCTGGTTGGATTGATGGTCAGCGTCGCGCCGGAGATTGACAGATTGCCGCTGGTGGCCGCATCGAAGGTCTCGATGGTTGTGCCCGCCGCGTTCTTCAGGGTAATGCTTCCGGTGCCGCGCTGGATCGCCTCGCTGAAGGTGAAGACGATGTTACCGGCAATATCGACGCCCGTGGCTGCATCGATAGGGCTGAAGGCAGATACTGTTGGGGCGGTGTTGTCGGCAGGGGCCGGTACGCTCCAATAGGTGCCGTTAAAGCTGACTCGTTCAACATCCGTCAGGTAGAAAACGGATCCGTTGGCGCCGGAAAGCATCGTCACACCGCTAGCGTCCGGCCCGCTCACGGTGTAGTTGGCTTGGCTCATCCTGTCGATCCATAGCGTATCGACACCCGCACCGCCATTCACGTAATTAATGGCCACATCTCCTGATGCAAAAAGAGCATCGTTGCCAACTCCGCCTGTGTAAGTATATGCAGCCATTCCTGATATTTCCTTAAAAAATGTGGTACAACCCACTACGGTTTTCGAGGATGTTACCGATCAATTATTATATCTTCGCGCCATAAATTACTACTGCTGCTGCCCTTTCAAATAAACCAGATCCCATCCTGAATCTGTCCTATCACGGCAGCCTGGTTCTCGGCGGATTCCGAATAGGCGGCCAGCATTCCGGGCCGGTCGACGGCGTTGGTGTCCAGCAGGTTGAGGTTCCAGGCGGCGCCCACCGCATCGGCCGGTCTGCCCAATACGTTCAGGTACAACTGATCGAGGAACTGCGTGTTCGTCAATGACCCGTAGGTGCTGGAGAACTCGGCCGACGCCACGAAAGCCGCCGACATCTGCGCCAGTGTCAGCCCTCCATCGACCAAACCAATATTCCACCCGAGGCCCGGCGCATCGGGTATGCGGTTGAACGCCGCCTTGTACAGGCGATACATTTGCCCCGAGGTACCGCTGATATCCAGGCCTAACCAGCCATCGGTAAAAGAGAGGCGCTCGATGTTAACCAGCGTGTCGGTTCCGTTGGCGCCGGTGGTGTCGGCGACAGTGAAGCCGGTGCCGGATGCGGTAACGGTAAAGTTGGCGCGATTGCCGGTATAGCCGGCGGTATCGATGCCGGCGCCGCCGTCGAGGATGTCGTTGCCGGCGCCGCCAGTGAGGGTGTCGTTACCCGTTCCTCCGGTAAGCGCGTCGTTGCCGGTTGATCCTGTAAAAGGGTCAGCCATTGTCGTGAAGTCATAGGTAGTGGTGCCGGTATAGGCGTTGCCGGCCAGATCCTTGATCGTGCCGGAGGCGAAGGTGACGAAATGGCTGGTGCTGTAGGCCAGGCTGCTGGTCGGGTTGATGGTCAGCGTCGTGCCGGAGATGGACAGATTGCCGCTGGTGGCGGCATCGAAGGTCTCGATGACCGTGCCTGCCGCGTCTGTCAGGGTAATGCTTCCGGCGCCGCGCTGGATCGCCTCGCTGAAGGTGATGACGATGTCGCTGGCAATGTCGACGCCCGTGGCCGCATCGGCCGGGCTGAAGGCGGATACCGTCGGGGCGGTGGCGTCCGACGGAATCGTATAGGTGGTCCTGCTCCCCTGGAAATAGACCGACTCGACGTTCGTCAGGGAAAAGGTGGAGCCGCTGGCGCCGGAAAGCGTTGTCACGCCATTGGCGTCCGGACCGCTGATGGTGTAGTTGGTTTGACGCATCTGGTCGATATATAGCATATCGACCCCCGCGCCACCGTCTACGACATTAACCGTCACATTTCTTATGGCATAAATAGTGTCGTTGCCGGCAGTGCCTGTATATGCAACCATTTCCAATATCTCCTCAAAAAATTCGTTGTATTGCGTCTTGTTGGCGCGCCCTTATTTCGTTATTCCGAAGGTGCGGCAGATTTTTGTGTATCGTACCCAAAGCAGCCTTAAGAAATGCTTAACGTGCTGCTGAAAAAGTCATGGTGGGCGTAGCCCACCCTACGGATGCTATGGCCTCATCCGCCCTACGCAATTTGTAGGAGCGTGCCCTGCACACGAACCCCTTGTCGCGTGCAGGGCACGCTCCTACTGCGGTTTTTAACACTAGTGGAGTGGCTTATTCGCCATGACGGGCATTGCCAGACTGCTTCAGCCCTTGTATTGGCCAATCTGATATTGGCCTGTCTGGTCGATACAAAAATACTGGAACCCTACCTTGTCGAGAAAGGCCGTTCCGGCGGCTTCTTTCAGCATGGCGATGGTCGAGTAGCTACCGGCGGCGATGGCCAGGGGGGCGACGACGCTCACCGAGCGCCAGTAATTGACGGGACGGCCGGTAAACGGGTTCAAAATATGGCAATAGCGGCGCCCGTCTTTTTCGAAATATTTCTCGTAATCTCCGCTGGTGGCGAGCGCGCCGCTTTCGACGGGAAAAGTCGCGGCAAGGCTACCGGTTTTGCGCGGGTCCTTGATGCCGACAACCCAGGGTTTTCCGTCCGGTTGCGGGCCGATTGCGCGAATGTCGCCGCCCAGATTGATATAGGCATGGCGGATCCCCGCCGATGAAAGCAGCGCCGCCGCCTGGTCGGCCGCATACTCCTTGCCGAAGCCGCCGAAGTCTATTTCCATTCCGGCGGCGGGCAGGTGGATACTGTTTTTTTCTCTGGCGACTTTCTGCCAGCCAATCAAATCGAGAATCGGCTTGAGCTCCTCGTCGGAGGGTATTTTTTCTTCCTTGAAATTCCAGACGCGCCGCAGCACGCCGGATGTGATGTCAAAGAGCCCGTCGCTGCTCTTGAACAGCGTGTCGGCATAATCGAGCAGCCACTGGGTTTCGTCGTCGCAGGATACCGGGTTGCCGCTTCCGGCCGCGCTGTTGATCCGGCTGACGATGCTGTCCGGGCGGTAGCGCGAATATTTGGATTCGATGCGGCGCACTTCATTGATCGCCAGCCGCGAATTTCTGTCGGCCGACTGCTGGTCGGGGGCGGCCAACTGTATTTCACAGTGCCCGCCCATGGCCTGAAAGAAAACCCTGAACAATTCCATGCGGCTTCGGCAGCTCAGAAATAACGGGTTATGCCAACCTGTAATATCCGTGCCTGGAAAGGGTCAATGCCCGGGCTGCCCTTGCCCTGGAGATTCCACTTGCCCCGCTGCTCGTATTGTTCGAACTCGGCATCCAGCAGCCAATCCCGGTTCGGTTGGTACTGTATCTTGATGCCGTATGTGACGGCGCCGAATCCCGATAGCCGCTGGTCCTGGGAAAGGATGGTGGTTCCCGGGATGAAGCCTGCCGGGATGGTCGGGAACGGGGGATTGACCGGATCGACGTAGAAGCTGGCCGCCTCCTGCGAATGGAGCCGCATCTCCGGTATCACTGTCCAGCCGTGGGACAGCGGCTGAACATATTCCGCACCCAGGGTGTGCGCCCTGACGCCGAACGAATCGTTGTAATAGCGGTAGCTGAAACGGCCGGTGCCATCGAATTGCGGGAAATGGTGATTCCAGCGAGCCAGCACGGCGGTCTGGCTCTTGTGGTCCGGGCGGTTATCGAAGAATTTGTAGGGGTCGGAATAGTAGCCGCGTCCCTCGGCGTGACTGATGTTGAGTTGGGCAATATCGTGCACTGACAGCACCCGGGTAATGCCCAGCATTACATCCGAGGATTTCTTGGGCTGGTTGAGCACATTGGCGGCAGGCGCATTGATCATGTCGTCGGTCAGGCCCAAACCAAGGCTGAAAGTGGTGTTCTTGTCTTCGGTGCTGAGGCTGCCCGTCACCGAATAGACCTGTGAAACGTAATCCGACTCCGAGGAATCCGATCTCCCCACGGTCAGGGCGCCCTGCGCAAAGTAACGGGTGATCCGGATGTCGTGGCTGTCGCGCTTGTCATGCATGATTCCAGAGCCTAATGCCTGGCTGTGATAGGCCGGAGAGGCGCCGGAGACGGTATCGGAGGTCAGCACTCCTTCTATTGACCACTGGCCTGCGATGGGCGCCATGACCATGACCGAATCGGCCTTGACCCCAACCCGCTCCCAGCCCGGCTGGCTGTCCTGGTAATCGAGATGCTTGAAGCTGATCATGCCCCGTTCGGGCGCCGTATCGGCGTGGGCGAGGTGTGCCGCCGGCAGGGTGAGCGCCGCCGCCAGGATGCTGTTGCCGAAAGCCAGCGTGCCCAATTTCGCGTTGCCGGCGGATTTTTTCATGGGAGATTTTTTCTTCATGTCAGTTGCACCCGCAGCCGCCGCCGCCAACGCCTGCTCCACCCGAGGCGGCTTCTTTGCTGAAATAAGTATGTTCCGTAAAGGCGTTATCCAGGCGATCCACTTCAAAGGTCATTTCGGGGCGCGAGAGAACCCCCTTTTCCCAGGGTTGCACGGGCTCGATTGAGGCGCAACCGGAAATTGCGGCAAGCAGCGCGATCACCGGGACGGCGCGCGCGCGGTTGGATGGTTCACTCATTTTTGACCCTCCAGGGCTGACAGGATTTTTTGCTCCAGTCCGGCGCGATCGGCCTCATTGAAGCCTTTGTGTTGAGACAGAATTTTCCCGTCCTTGCTTATCAGGAAACTGGTCGGCATTCCCTTGACTCCATATTGGCGGGGGGTCGTTCCCTTGGGGTCGAAGAGTACCGTAAATTGCGTCTTGTGTTCGGACAGAAATTTTTTGGCATCCTCATTCTTCGCATCCAGGTTGATGGCGATGACCTGCAGTCCCTTTTCCTTGAATTTCTCCTGCATGGCATTCATCCACGGGAATGACTCACCGCAGGGGCCGCACCAGGACGCCCAGAAATCAAGGTAAATGACTTTCCCCTGGACTTGCGAGAGTTTTACCGAACCCGGCATGCCCGGCAACTCGAAATCGGGCGCCTGGGCGCCTGCCTCAAGCGCGAGCGCCGAAGTTGAAAGATACAGGCCGGCCAGCGCAATCAAAGCGCAAGCGGCCAATTTCCGTTTAATCAGATCACACAACATGTAAAGCTCCTTTCGTAAGCGTGAATTTATGGTAAGGGCACATCTAAAAATTTGTTTATGCGCAAACCTTTGTAGGTCGGGCTTTAGCCCGACATGTCGGGTTAAAACCCGACCTACAACTTTCATTCTCCGTGCAGCATCAATTCGATATTTGCACTGCGGATAATTTGTTCAGGAACGCATCCGGCCCAAGAAACCCGATCATTCTGGCGGAGGGCAATTCATTGCCCGCTTGATCCAGCACTATGATCGCGGGGGGGCCGAACAAATTAAATTTTTTCAGCAGCGCCTTGCTCGATGCGGAATTGCTGGTGACATCCGCCCGCAGCAGGGTGTAGCCGGCCAATTTCTGTTTAACTTGCTGATCCGGGAAGGTGAGCGCTTCCATCTCTTTGCAGGACGTGCACCAATCCGCGTAAAAATCCAGCAAGACCGGCTTGCCGGAATTTTTTATGGCACTTTCCAGTTGCTCCAGGTTCGTTACCGGGCTGAAGACCAGATGATTTTCGCCCGCTTCGGCGGACTTGCTGACCGATAGCCCTTTGAGCGGCCTGAGCAGGGTGCCGTTGCCGATGGTGACCCCGGCAATTTCTGCAATTCCCAGGAACAGGATGGCCAGCGCGAGTCCTTTCTTGAGATGTCTCGCCGGGTGTTTATGGGCGGTATGGTGCGCTTGCACTCCTTCAAAAATCTCCATGAAGGCGGCGATGACTAGGAGCATCACTCCCCAGGCCAGCATTTGCAACCATTCCGGAAATACCGGTTCGACCATCCAGAGCGCCACGCCAAGCAGCATGAACCCGAAGAAGTATTTGACGCCCTCCATCCATTTGCCCACTCTTGGCAGCAGGCTGCCCGCCGAGAGGCCGGTAAGCAGCAGCGGCACGCTCATGCCGACGGCCATCGAAAACAGGGCAACCCCGCCGGTCACTACATCGCGGGATTTGCTGATATACACCAGGGCGCCCGCCAACGGCGCCGCGACACAGGGGCCGACCACCAGCGCGGATAAGGCGCCCATGACAAATATCGAGATGAAGCTGCCGGAAGTCAGGCGGTTGCTCGTGCTGTTGAGCTTTTCCTGGATGAAGGCCGGCATTTGAAGCTGGTAGACGTCAAACATGGAAAGCGCCAGCAAGGCGAGCAGGGCGCTGAATGTCATCAGCACCGCCGGGGTCTGGAGCGCTGCAGCCAGCCCCTCTCCCGCCAGCCCGGCGGCGACGCCCAGCGATGTATACACGACAGCCATTCCCAGCGAATAACTCGCGGATAAGGCGAAGCCGCGACCCCGGGTCATTTCTCCCTTCTGGCCGATGATGATCGATGAAAGGATCGGCACCATGGGAAGTACGCAGGGCGTAAAGGCCAGCAACAACCCCAGCAGGGCAAAGAGCATCACCACCTTGACGAGGCTGCCGCTGCCCAGGGCGCTGGCGACACGGCTCTCTTCATCTGGCGTTTCAATTGCGCCGGCTGCCTGGTTGGCTGCGGAAGTGTCCGCTGCCGCCTTGCTCGCGTCATTCCGGGCGCCTTGCTTGGCTACCGGAGCGGGAAGCGCAATCTGAAAAGTTTGCGTCATCGGGAAGTAACACACGCCCGCATCGGAACACCCCTGGTTGCCGACTTCTATCTCGAAGTTCATGGGCGCGGAGATCAATGGGATATCCATGACCGTGCTCCCGGTAAGAACCTCGGTCATTTTTTTCAGGCCCTTGTCGAAAACGATGGGGCCTTTCTTGCGGCTTGCCTCTCCCAGTATCACGCCTGGCGACGCGCTCGTGACGCGCAGGGAATCGCCATAAAGATGGTAGTCCTTCGCAATATCCCATTTGACCGCCAGGGATTGCCCATCGGGCGCCACCGCCACGCTGACCGCAAACGCCTTCTCCGGGTCAAGCAGGTCGTCGTCGGCAGCCAGCGCGTTGCCGCACAGGGAGAACAACAGGACATATACGGCTATCAACCATTTGCTATGCATTGTGCAGGCCTTATTTTTTCTTATACTTGCATTTATAAAAATGCACATTTATTGGGTCCCTCCCGGAAATCGGCAAACTCTTCGCTCGGTTGAGGGGGTTGGTTTAAGGTGTTACATGGTACTGGCAACTTCTCGACTATTATCGCGAATAATAATCCCATCGCCTTAAGATTTTCTTAACGTGTTGTCGAAGTTTGGCCAACCGTATTCAGCAGGGTGCAATAAGCGCAGTTGTCGGGCAGAGTCCACCCTACGGAGGCTGAAGCCGGACGAGCCGGAACCTACCCAACGACGGTTGCGCTGCCCATGATCGTGACCAGGGTGCTGTCCATCGCGGTGGTGAAGTTGGCGGCGACGGTTATGTCCTTCGTGCCGTTCCTCGCGCTTTCTGCTCATCGGCAAGCCTGTGAAAGGAGAAAATCAGGAACAGTTATTTGGTACACTTAATCCACAGTTGATGATTCGAAAATCAGCTACCCGTCCTGGGTCAATATTCAATCGGCGCTAACAATATTGTGTCAATGTATCAAGCATTAGGCCATGCAACTCTCGATTATCATTCCCGTACTCAATGAAGCCAAGGAGTTGCCGGGTTTGCTGGATCATCTCGTTCCGCTGCGCGCGTGCGGTAGTGAAGTGATTGTAGTGGACGGCGGGAGCGAGGACGGCTCGCAGCAAATAGCCTCGCGCGCCGGCGCCCAGGTAATTTGCGCTGAGCGCGGCAGAGCGCGGCAAATGAACGCTGGCGCGGCAGCCGCGCAGGGCGATGTCCTGTTGTTTCTGCACGCTGACACCCTGTTGCCCTTGGGCGCGTGGCAGACAATCGAAGCGTCTGTCCGGCGTAGCGGGCAACCCCATGAATATGCATGGGGGCGTTTTGATGTGCGCATCAACGGCCGCTCATTCATGCTGCGAGTGGTTGCCGGCCTGATGAACTGGCGTTCGCGCCTGACCGGAATCGCTACCGGCGACCAGGCCATGTTTGTGACGCGCCGTGCCTTCGAATCGGTGGGCGGTTTCCCGGAGCAGCCGCTGATGGAGGATATCGAGTTGTCCAAACGGCTGTTGGCGCTGTCCAGGCCAATTTGCCTGACGGATCGGGTAGTGACCTCCGGACGGCGCTGGGAGACGTATGGAGTATGGAAAACGATATGGCTGATGTGGCGATTGCGCTGGTTGTACTGGCGCGGCGTGCCCGCCGTTGAACTGGCCAGATCATACCGATGGCACGGATAATTATTTTTGCCAAGGCGCCCCTGCCCGGCTTTGCCAAGACGCGGCTTATTCCGGTGCTTGGACCGGCGGGCGCGGCAAAACTTGCGCGCCGGATGCTGCGCCGGACACTGGGCAGCGCAGAGGCTGCCGCGATCGGCCAGGTCGAGTTGTGCGTGACGCCTGAAATTACTTCGCCCGCCTGGAGTGGCGTGGAGATGATCCAGGGGATCGAGATCAGTGCGCAGGGCGACGGCGATCTTGGCGCCCGGCTTGCCCGCGCCGCGCAACGTGCGCTTGAGCATGATGCAGCAGTGCTGCTGATCGGTACCGATTGTGTCGAAATGAGTGCGCCGCTGTTGCGCGAGGCTGGCGTCGCGCTCAAACATAAAGACGCCGTCATTCACCCCGCAGCCGATGGCGGTTATGCCCTGCTGGGGCTCACCGAATTTCATCCATCGCTGTTCGACAATATTGCCTGGAGCACGGATAGCGTGGCTGCCGAGACCATCGGACGCATCGGGCAATTGGGCTGGTCGCTGGAGGTTGGTGCGCTATTGCACGACGTTGACGAGCCTGACGACCTGAAGCGCGTCCCGGTCAATTGGCTGTAGGCATATCATGTACAGATTGATTTTCAACCTGTGGTTCTGGATGCTGCTGTTGCCGATTGCCCACGCCGGTGAGGAGAACTGGGTTGGGCGCTTCGACGGAGCGGATATTGCCGTGCCGGCGCCGTGGCGTTTGCTGCAACTGGATAAACGCGTTCCTCCGACACAGTACCGCATCAGGCTGTGGGATGGCGTCCCGGCTATCGAGGCGACGGCCGACGGCAGCATGACGCTGCTGGCGCGCCCGGTTGAAGTGGATCTTTCCCGAACGCCGATCCTGTGCTGGAGCTGGCGTGTTGATGCGCCGCTGATCAACGCGGATATGGCGAAGAAAAGTGGCGACGATTATGCGGCGCGCGTTTATGTGGCATTCAAATTGCCGTCTTCCATGATTGACTTCATCACGCGCGCCAAGCTAACCTTGGCGCGCACGATCTATGGTGACGCAGTGCCGGATGCGGCGCTGAATTACGTCTGGGACAACCGCTATCCGATCGGAACGTCCCGTCCCAATGCCTATACCGACCGCACCCGGATGATCGTTGTGGAATCGGGCGCTGCGAAGGCGGGTAGCTGGGCGGCAGAGCGCAGGGATTTGCTTGCCGATTTCAAGCTGGGCTTTGGGACGGATCAGGGTGAGGTGACGCTATTGGCTGTGGCCTCGGATACGGACAACACCGCCGAGCAAGCCAGGGCTGGTTTTGCCGATCTGCATTGGGTCGCGCGCGACCAGCCCTGCGCGAGCCGCTGAGTTGCCCTGTGCGCAAAATTGACCGTGAATAATCCTAAGCCGGACAGTTGAAGCTTGTTGTAGGAGCGTGCCCTGCACGCGACAAGGGGTTCGCGTGCAGGGCACGCTCCTACAAATGGCTCACCCGAAAGGTGAGTTGCATCAAAGCCGCAAGAATCAATTGCCACGGTGGTTCGCGTGAAATCACCAGCGGCCAACTGCCATTTTTGGATAATAAGGATTGAGAAATCATGCACGAACTCGTTAAAGATTACTATGGGCGCCAGTTGCGGCATTCGGATGACCTGAAGACTTCCGCCTGTTGCGATGCGTCGCAAGTGCCGGACTGGCTCAAGCCGCTGCTGGCGCGCATCCATCCCGAAGTGGTTTCCCGCTATTACGGCTGCGGGCTGGTTTGTCCGCCATTGCTTGAGGGCTGTCGCGTGCTGGATTTGGGCAGCGGTTCCGGGCGGGATGTGTATGCGCTGGCGCAACTGGTGGGCGAACGCGGCCATGTGGCCGGCGTGGATATGACCGGGGAGCAATTGGCGGTCGCCGAACGGCATCGCGCCTATCACAGCGAAGTATTCGGTTTTGACAATGTGACATTCAGGCAGGGCTACATTGAACGTCTGGATGAGCTCGGGCTGGAGTCAAACAGTTTCGATGTCATCGTGTCGAACTGCGTAGTCAACCTGTCGCCGGACAAGGATGCCGTGCTGCGCGAGGTGTATCGCCTGCTCAAGCCGGGCGGTGAATTCTATTTCTCGGATGTCTATGCCGACCGCAGGGTGCCTGACGCGGTGCGCAATGACCCGGTGCTGTATGGTGAGTGCCTGGGCGGTGCGCTGTATTGGAACGACTTTATCGGCTTGTCGAAGAGACATGGTTTTGCCGACCCAAGGCTGGTGACCGACCGGCCGCTCGACATTACCGATGCTGAGCTCGCGCCGCGCGTGGGCAATCTGCGTTTTTTCTCGGCCACCTACCGGCTGTTCAAGCTGGATGGGCTGGAATCCGCCTGCGAGGATTACGGGCAGGCGGTGATTTATCGCGGCACGATACCCGATCATGCGCATCGCTTTGTCCTCGATCGGCATCACGATATCGAAACCGGGCGTATTTTTCCGGTATGCGGCAACACCTGGCGCATGCTGCATGGCTCGCGTTTCCGGCAGCACTTCGCGTTCATCGGTGACTTTAGCCGGCACTACGGAATTTTCCCCGGTTGCGGCAGTGATATACCGTTTGTGCAAAATGAAAGCGCCGCCACTTCCGGCTGCTGCTGAATGGAATGAAAATGTGTTATGTGCAATGAATCAGGCGATGGGTTTTGCCGGCTTGTATTGTGGCGGGGTTAACAACAATGCGTTGACCACAGCTATCCGGAAACATTGCCAAATTGGCCCGTACAAGTTGACCTAGATCAATAAAAGGGGGTTTTGTTATGCTATATTTCTGCACCGATGTGGTTGCCAGGGTTAATACAAAGCTAGGTCTGACAAGGCCTGCCGGGGAGTGGCCTCATAAGTATTGGGTGTTTCTCAATAAAAATAATAAATAATCAAAAGGGAGCTTCGAAAAATCTGTCGTTCACGCACAGGTTGCCAGTTTGTTGATTTGACTGGGGCCATGCCTTTGCGGGAGCGCCGAAATGAGGATTTTTAGAGTTTCCCGAAAAATAAAATCCAATCCGTAACAGTCCGTAACAGTTTGTTTTTTTGAATCCATAGAAATAGAAAGGAATGCGATATGAAACTGCTAGCAGTCACCGTTTCCCTTGGAGCGGCTTTGCTGGTCATGATGACAGCGCCCAGCTATGCGGCTGGTGGGGATGCAATTTTCAAGAAGAGCTGTGCCAGCTGCCATTACACTGACGGCCCGGCGAAGGAAAAGACCATTGCAGACCAGCTTGCCAAAAAAGGACCAGAATTATTTTATGCCGGCAGCAAGTTTCAAAAAGCCTGGCTTGCGGCGTGGTTGCAGGATCCCAAGCCGATTCGTTCCATGCAGTACAACTCGCTCACCGAAAAGAACAAGGGTGACCATCCCAAGTCGTCGGCCGGCGATGCTGCCGCGATTACGGATTACCTGATGAGCTTGACTTCGGCTGAAGTCAAGGCCGTTGGAATTCAGGCAAAGGCGTCACCGCAGGCCAAGCAAATCTTTAACAAAAAAATGCCTTGCAGCGGCTGCCATGCAACCGAGAAGGGTGGCGGTTTGAGCGGGCCAAGTTTGGTTGGGGCGGGCAAGCGGCTGAATCCGGACTGGGTTTACGCTTACCTGGCGAATGTCAAGGCCTTCAAGCCGGTTCGGGATATGCCGGACTTTTCCGGCGTGCTCAGCCCGAAGGAAATGGAGAGCGTGGCAGCATATGTGGCTACTTTCTAGTAATACGAAACAAACGGAGGAAAAACTCATGTCGAGATTTGTAATAGTAACCGCTACGGTGCTTGGCCTGGCTCTGGGTGCGGCGGGTTCGGCGCAGGCGGCCGATGCAAAAGAGGTGTTTGATTTTTATTGCGCCCAGTGTCACGGGGTCAAGGGTGACGGCAAGGGTGTCAATGTCACCAAGGATTTTGCCACTGACCCGCGTAATTTCACCAACAAGGCGGATATGGAAAAGCGCACCGATGAAGATATCAAGACGGTAATCAGGGATGGTGGTCCGGCCATCAGCAAGTCGCCATTGATGCCGCCTTGGGGGGCAACTATCAGTGCAGCCGAGGTGGATGGTTTGTTGGCATACATCCGGAAGCTGGCTAAATAGTAAAGTGGGGCGTGTGATCTGAATGAAAAAATACCTGAACAAAAAATATCTTGCTGACGGGCTTATTTTTTCCGGGATGATGGTGAACGTTGTCTTTGTTGGCTTGATCCTGTATCTATACGTCATATAGTTTAGTTTCAGTAAGACGGGGTTTGAAAGGGGGGGATTCCCCCCTTTCGCGAGAGTAGAGTGTCGTAACGGGCAGATAAACCGCTGAGGGAGGGTTGGTATGAGTGATGATAATTGTGAAACAGAAGAATGCGGAACATCAAAGTTCCCGTGGTTGGGGCCGGCTATTTTTAGTTCGGTGCTGGTTGCAGTGACCGTTTTCTTTGTGTGGTTCTTGGGGGCGTAACGATATGAAAGCTTATCTTTTACCGTTCATCGGTGCGTTTGTAGTGTTTTGTCTCGTATTTCTAGCCCTGGATTTCTCCATAATGAAACTTCAGGGATTGTCGTTGGTATATGGCCATTAGGATTCATCATCACCATCCTTAAGGGTGTTCCTCTTAAGGTAACGCACATGCGTGCATAAACAGGAGTAGATCTTGCTAACACGGAATATGAAAATAACCTTCGGGGCATTCATGCTGGCCATCATGGCCATGTTTATGCTGCCCGATTTCATGCCTGCAGCGAATGCTTCCGAGGCAGTGGCGACTGAATCATCAGTGGCCGCAGCCCCGGCAGCAGCCGCCGCATCAGACGCAGCAGCAGCGCCAGCCGCAAATGCGATAACCTATCCGCCTGCGCCGAAATTGACGGAAGCGGATTACCCCAGAATATCGGGCGTCAATTCCCGAGTGGCGGTGTGGCTGGTGGCTCAATTGCACCTCTGGTTCGGCGCCTTTGTGGTCGCGGTGCCCATGTTCGTGTTTATCATCGAGGTGATAGGCATGGTGACCCGGGACGAGCGCTATGACAATATGGCCTATGAATTCATCAAGGTCAGCATCACTGCCTACTCGCTGACCGCGATTCTGGGCGGCCTGCTGTCTTTCGGCCTGATCCTGTTCTATCCGGACTTGTTCAAGTATCTGGCGCTGATCTTCAAAGAGAGCATGTGGGCGTATGCGCTGCTGTTCTTCGCCGAAAGCGCGGTCTTGTACATCTATTATTACGGCCACTTCTTGTTGCAGGGCGGCAACAAGAAGTGGGTGCATCTGACTTTCGGTCTCCTGCTTAACGCGGTTGGCCTCCAGCTCATGTTCCTGGCCAATGCCTGGACGACCTTCATGATGAGCCCGGCAGCCGTGGACGCGGCAGGCGTGTTCAATGGCAACACATGGGAGGCGATTCATAACTTCCTGTGGAATCCGATCAACATCCACCGGGTAGTCGCCAACGTGGCGTATGGTGGTTCGGTTGTGGGCGCGTATGCCGCGTTCAAGTTCCTCAGTGCGCAGAAGCAGGCGGAGCGTGCCCATTATGACTGGGTAGGCTATAACGCCAACTTCATCGCCATCTCCGCGTTGTTGCCGCTGCCTTTCGCCGGTTACTACCTCACCGCTGAAATGTATGCCTATAGCCAGCAGATGGGTATTACCCTGATGGGCGGCGTATTCGCCTGGATATTCATCATCCAGGCCGTGCTGATTGGCGCGTTGTTCCTGTCGGCCAACTATTATCTGTGGTGCGGCATGGGGCGCAGCGAAGGCGCTTATCGCTACAATCCCAGAATCAAATATATCGCCATTGTGCTGGTGGTCGCCTTTCTGGTGTGGTTTACGCCGCATACCCTGGTGCTCACCAATTCCGAGCTCAAGGATCTGGGCGGACCCTATCATAAGTATTTAGGGGTGCTGGGCATCATGCCGGCGAAAAACACGGCCGTGAACTTCTTGCTCACCTTCACTTTCATGAGCTTCCTGTTCTACCGGCGCGCCAATAAAGTGGCCACCGTGTCGTGGGCGGCAGCGGGCAATGCGGCGCAGATTGCCCTGTTTACCGCGGGTCTCATCAACATCGTGATACTGGGTGTTTATTATGGCTACTTCACCAACACGGTATATAAGGTGGCGGCCTCGGTACCGCAGGTTCTGACTACTTTGGTCATCATCATTATCAGCGTGGTCATTGACGCGTTCATGTACAAGGGCGCGAAAGATGTGGCGCCACTGCACTGGGGGCGCATGTCAAATCGTTCGCAATACGCGCTGTTCCTGCTGGCGGTATCCTTCACCTGGCTGATGGGGCTGATGGGTTACGTTCGTTCCGGTATTCGCCAGCACTGGCATATATCCAACATCTTCCGTGATGGCTCTCCCGACGCCTTTACGCCTGGTCTGGGTTATGCGGCCAGCGTGGTATCAGTCGGGACAATCATATTCATGGCCATGGTGATTTTTGTCTTCTGGCTGAGCACGATTAGCGGCAAGCATGTGGTTGCCAAAGGTTATTGGAAGGAGCAAGCATGATCAATTTTCTAAAAGTTGCCTTCTTCAGTCTGTTGATGGTCGGTGGATTCTGGGGGTTTGCCAATTTTGGCATCCCGCAAATTAAACCTGCGCCGCCACCCGTCGAAGAGAAGCTGGACCTCGGCGCCATGACCATGGACCAGTTCGTCGCGCTGGGGGGCAAGATTTTTAACGGCAAGGGGACTTGTACGTTGTGCCACAATGCAATGGGCCGGGCGCCGATGCTGGACAAGGTTGGCGCCGTGGCAGAAGAGCGTATGAAGGATGCCCGTTACAAAGGCGCGGCCAAAACAGTCCAGGAGTATTTGCACGAATCTCTGGTGAAGCCGTCGGCCTTCGTGGTTTCCGGTTTCGGCAAGTCCGGCACCAACGATACCGAGAGTCCGATGCCGGATGTTTCCGGTGGCGGTATCGGGCTGAAAGAGGCCGAGCTTGCGGCGGTCGTCGCGTATCTTCAGGATTCCAGCGGCAGCGAAGTAACGGTCGAAATTCCGAAGATGGAAGCGGCTCCGGCCGAAGGTGCGGCTCCTGTTGAGGAAGCTGTGCTGAAGACGCCCGAGGAAGTCATTGCCAAGTATACCTGCGGTATGTGCCATAAGGTATTGGATCAGGAAGGCGCGCTGGGGCCGGATCTGACCAAGATCGGCGCAACGAAGAACAAGGAATATTTGCGCCAGGCGATACTCGATCCTGAAGCGGTTATAGCCAAAGGATTTACCGGAGGCATGATGCCGCCGACGTATGGCGAGCAAATGAAAGCGAAGGAGCTTGAGATGCTGGTGAACTACTTGGCGGGGTTGAAAAAATGAATATGACACAGAAAAGACGTATCCCCCGCTTGTTGCAAATGGCGCTGGTGGTGCTCGGGGTTTATTTCAGCTTTATCCTGGTGTTCGACATACTGCTGGGCCAGTTGATTCCCAAGAGCCTGCTCACCATGTATATGGTGTTCGTAATAGCCGGCGTGGTGATGGTGTTCACCTTTACTGAGGAAGGTGCGCAGGAACTGGTCGGCCCGATCAAGGCGCTGGTTGAAGACCCATCCAAAAAGATGGTGCGGAATGTGGTGTTCGTTATTGTGCCCTTGCTGGCAGGTTACTATACCTACTCCAGCATGATGCCCAGCTTCGAGGCGCCGGTGGAGCTGCGCACCATCCACCCCGCACCGCCGACCAAGTTCAAGGCGTATGGCAAGAGCTTTAACCTGGCCACGCTGGAGAACCCTTATCGCAAATTCGAGAAGGAAGATCCGGTGAAGTTCAAGGAGCTGGTCAAGGATGGCGGCAATGTCTATATCCAGAATTGCCAGTATTGCCACGGCGACAAACTGGATGGCAAGGGGCCTTATGCCTCGGGTCTGAATCCAACACCACTCAACTTCCAGGACGTGGGCACGATCGCGCAATTGCAGGAATCCTTCCTGTTCTGGCGTATTGCAACGGGCGGCCCAGGTTTGCCTGAGGAAGCCGCTCCGTGGATTTCATCCATGCCGGTCTGGCAAGACTTCCTGACTGAAGACGAGATATGGAAAGTGATCCTGTTCTTGTATAACTATACGGGCAGAGCGCCAAGGTCGTGGGCACATGAATAATCGACGCTTAGGAATAACAATGACTCATATAACCAAACTGACACTCCTAACCTTCTGTGCGGCGTTATGCATGGCAGGGCCTGCAATGGCTAAGCCTGGCACCGCTGCCAAAGGTAAGGAGATTTATGACAAACGTTGTACCTGGTGTCACGGAGATGAAGGTGACGGCGCGGGCGCAGCCAAGGATCGGCTCAACCCACCGCCACGTGACTTTACGTCAGGCAACTATAAAATCAAGACTTCCAGTTTTGACGAAATGGTGCCCAGTGACGATGACGTCTTCCGCATGATCCGTGACGGCATGCCGGGAACCGCCATGCCAGGCTGGCAGGATATTCTTGCCGAGCAGGATATGTGGGATCTGGTGGCTTACGTCAAGTCTTTTGCCAGTTTCGATAAGCCGCCCGCCAAGCAGGTTGATTTCGGCACCCAGATCGCCAGTTCGGCTGAGAGCATCGAGAAGGGCAAGAAGCTGTTTGAAGACGGTGATCGCTGCGTGGAATGTCATGGCAAGTCCGGCAAGGGTAGCGCCTCCAAGCGGCTCAAGGGGGATGCCGGTGAACGTACCTGGCCGCGCAACCTGACCAAGCCATGGACTTTCCGCGGAAGTAATGATCCAAAAGACATTTTTACGCGTATTTCCACCGGCATTCCTGGCACCGAAATGCCGTCTTTCGCCGATCCTGGTAGCAAAAAGAAGCTTTCTGTCGAGGAGCGCTGGGACGTAGCCAACTATGTGGCATCCCTGGCCAAGACCGATAAGTTGGTCAATGCGGAAAACACCGTTGTCAAGGCGGATGCGGTAGAGGGTGAGCTGCCCAATACTCCGGATGACGAGCGTTGGGAAGCTTCTACGCCCACCACCTTCTATCTGGTTCCGCAGATTATCGGCGAGGAGCGTTATTTCAGGCCATCCAATGACACCATCACCGTGCGGGCGATGTACAACAGCAAGATGGTTGCGATGCTGCTGGAGTGGGATGATCGTACCAAGAGTGTTCCCGGAGACGAGAACGCGGAGAAGCTCGCCGATGCGCCTATCGCGGAAGACGGTGTCGCAGTGCAACTACCCGTCGAGATCCCGAAAGAAATGCAAAAGCCTTATTTCGGCATGGGTGATGCGGCGCATCCGGTGAATATCTGGCATTGGAAGAGCGGTACAGCAAGCGCGCCGGAAACCGTCAGTCTGCTCAACAGCAAAGGCTTCAAGGAGATCGAGAAGCGTGATGCGGCTGGAGTTGGGCTGCAGGGCAAGGCAAGTTATAGCGATGGAACCTGGAAGGTGGTAATAACGCGGCCGCTCACCACATCGGCGGCAGACAAGGATATTCAGTTCGTCGAGGGCAAGTTTATTCCTGTTGCGTTTGCGGCCTGGGACGGCAGCAATAACAGCGAGAAGGGCTCCAAGCACACCATGACTACCTGGTACTGGATGTTGCTGAAACCGGCCACCGGCTCCAAGCCTCTTGTTATGGCACTGGTGATTGCCGGCCTGTTTGTCGGCGGCTTGTTGTGGTGGGCGCGCAGCGCTGGCCAGGCTGCCGCCTCCAGGAAGTCCTGACAGGATGAGTATCGTGGTTGAAGAAGCCGAGTTCAGCAACCGAGGCGTAAAGACCAGATTATTGGGCTTTATCCTGATGTTGCTGGGCGTATTGGACAGCTTGCTGACCTTGCGCGGCGGAGTGCCTGCTTATGAGTTTCTCATGCTCATAGTTTTGGGGGCGGTTGTGTTTGCCATTGGCGCAGTTCGTGGCGGAAAGAAATCTGGCGAAGTCTAGCCGCCAAATACTTCCGGCGCAGTGCGTCGCGGTTACCGTTGTATCCGGAATGGCCGTTCGTGGTGAGTTTCTCAAGCCATGAACGGCCATTTTATTGCCAGCCTGGAGAAATCCGGTTTCGCGGGTTCTACGTTGGTGAACGGCATATTTTTCTGGAGCGCTGGCGTCCACGTCGGCATAAACCTAAGCCGGACAAGCCGGAACCAAACAAGGTGGTAGGAGCGTGCCCTGCACGCGGCAAGGGGTTCGCGTGCAGGGCACGCTCCTACAACAAGTTTCAACTGCCGTTTTTAGATACAAGGATAATTATTCTTTCCGCAAAATTTCTCCATTTTTTTTGATCTAGGTCAAGCATGCGCGGTGCAGGTGATGTAATTATTCGAGTAGGGCTGCGTCAAAATGCCACATGCGTCAGAATGCCGCATGAGTGGTTGTGATGAAATGACGAGCAATCAAGGTTTTAATGAAGTTTGTACTATGTAGCACTGGCAGGAGCAGAGACGGGGCATGAGCAAGTTATAGCGGTAAAGTGCGTTCGTGTTTGTGCAATGATTATTGTAATGAGCGTTGAAGCAGTAGGGCAGTAAGGCAGTCGTAGTACCTGAGTAAATTCTGGGTTGAAGGTCGGCGTCAATGTTGCGCCATCCTAATCTTTAAGCAGTTGCGTACAGGGAGGTAATAATGCAAGACAAATATAAGTTTCTCATAATGGGCGCTCTTTCAGCGGGTTGTTTGGCGATGGGTTCTGCCAGCGCCGCAGAGCAATTTAAAATTCCGGGGTGGCAGAATGCGGTGCCGGATGGCAAGGATACGCCAACTATTGATCCGATGATTCTGTACTCGTCCGGCGGTGTGGACGGCAAGATGGCGGTTATCGGTCTGCCAAGTTTCAAGACTTATCGGCACATTGATTGCGGTGTTGACACGCACGAAATTTCATTCGGCGGCAGCAACAAGGGTAACAAGAATGGTACGCCGGACGGCAAATATGTCTATCTGAACGACAAGGGCGCCAACACGATTTGCGAGTTCGATCTGCAAACCGGCTATCTGGCAAGAGTCATCGCTCTGCCTTTCCCGTTCGGGGTTCACCATATTGCAATGAGCACCGATGGCAAAAACCTGTTTGCAACGGGTGAGTATAGCGGCAAGATGGCCAAGGTTGACATTGCTTCAGGCAAGACCGAGGTGATTGACTGGGGTCCTTCCCCAAGCGCTCCGGACTACATCGATGCGACCAGAAACGGCAAATATGTTTTCGCGGGTAACTATTACCATTCCACCGTGGGTGTGTTTACCACCAGCCCTTTCAAGCTGATCAAGGAAATACCGGTAGGCAAGAACCCGCACGGCACGGACATCAATCCGGAAAGCACCATGGTGGCGGTGAGTGACAAGCTCTCGGCAACCATGACCATCATCGATGTGGACAAGCTGGCGGTAAAGAAAGTATTGCCGACCTGCGCAGGTCCTCTGCATTCGGTCATGGACGTGTATAACAAGGATGGCGGATCCTATCGTGCTGGTATCGATAGCCCGGATGGCCTGACTTCCAAGTATGTCTATGAGAGCTGCTTCGTGGCGGACGCCAACGTGAAGGTGTCTTACGCAAAGCTTGAAGTGGTTGACGAAATTCCAACCCACTACAGAACGGGTCATATTTCCATCAGCCCGGATAACTCCTACGTGATGGCTTTGAACAAGTTCTCAACCGGTCTGTTCAGCCCAACGGGTATCGTATTCCCGGTGAACTTCGAGATGTGGGATGCGCGTGAAAAGAGCCCAACCTACGGCAAGACCTTGAGAATCATGCCGGTGGATGGCGAGCCGCATAACGCCAAAGGCCTGATGGCTTATCTGATCAAGGATTGGACCAAGGGCCAGGCAGAGCAGGGCGGGTTGATAACAGGTAGGACCGATCTGCTTGATCCTCCTCACAGGGCATTCTCAAGAAGGTACTTCATTCCCAAGGAAACCACTGCTCCTGGTGTAAAAGTTGTTGACGGCGTCAAGGAAGTTCACATGAAGGCCTTCAGCTACGGCTACATTCCTCGCCAAGTGCGGGTGAACAAGGGCGACAAGGTGCGTTTGTTTGCTACCAATATCGACAAGGCGTCTGGCATCACCAAGAATCCTGATGTAACGATGGGTTTGACGATCTATGGTCCTTATGGTCAGCGTTCGAACATGGATCTGCCACGCGGAGTGACTGGTGTACATGAGTTCACGGCGGAGATTGCCGGCGAATATGAAATCTTCTGTACGCACTTCTGCGGACCGTTGCACCTGGAAATGAGAGCGGCGTTCTTTGTTGACGATCCAAAGAAAGGGCCTTCCAACCTTGCTGTGGGCGACTACGACAAGGCGCAACAACTGCCAGGCTTGCTGGAAGAGGGTCAGCTGACTGTAGCGGAACGCGTGAAGGGCCTGTAATCCTGTATACGTACAGTGTGAAAGTGTGAAAATATCGAGCCGCTCCCTTCCCGGGGTGGCTCGTCCAAGAGGGAGGTTCAAAATGAAGAATGACAAATTGAAGGTGTACCTGATTGCCATGGCAAGTTTGGGTATCATGTGGACAAGTTCGTCTGCTTTTGCTGCCGAGAAGCGCTGTACCGCAGGAGGGCAAAAGGTAGAGTGCCCTACCGTAAGTGAGGCAGAAGCAAAGAAAGCATCGGCCGCGTTTTTGAAAGAAGGCGATGATATGGAGCAGGGCAAAGGTGGCAGCACCTATGGCATTGCGCCGTTTGATTATCTGACAGGTGTAGGCAAGCGCAGCGCGGTCGCGACAGAAGGAGTCAAGGCCGGGACTTACAAAACGGAAAGCGGTTATGGCCACCAGCAACAAGGTAGTCTCAAGACGGAGCTGTGGGATCGTGTGAAGGCTCCCAAGTCTGATGGCGTGAAAGACAAGAGCGTGTACGATCAATGGTCGGGTAACTGGTCTCCCACATTTGGAACAACGCTGGTTGCCGGTGCCGATCCGACTCAAGGAAAGAATTATTATTATTCCTACTGTATTGCCTGTCACGGCTGGTTGATGCACGGTGATGGCCCCAGCGCTTCTGAACTGGATCCGCGTCCAAGAACATTGACGCGTGGCGATTACATGCAAAAGAAGACCAATCTTGAGTTGTTTACGGTAATCAAGGGTGGTGGCGAGGCGGTATCGCTGTCTTCGTCGATGCCAAACTGGGGCAATGTGTTGCAGGATCAGGACATCTGGAATATTGTCGCCTTTATCCGGGCAATGCAGGATGTGGCGCCACCGAAGAGCGTGGCGGAGTATCTTAACCCTAAATCTACCTTCAAGCCGATCAAGGGCGATGTAGATGCTCTTAATGCAACCAAGAGCAAAGACTTCCAGGAAGTGCAGGAGCTGATTGAATCGGACATGACCGGGCGCGCTCCTGGTTCTGAACTGGTTGGCGGCGGGTTCGTCGAGGGCGGTAACAGGCATGCACCTGCCGATGTCGCAGTAAAGGTTGGCAAATAATAAGGTTCGCCGTGACGAAAGTTCACCTGAATCATGAATATTGAGGTGTGCAAGTAGGCTGGATATATTGAACCTGTAGTAGATGTTTGAGAGAGGTATGTCTGCGGATGAAAGTCCAGGGATGTACCTCTCTCATTTTGTGTGTGCAAAAATATTTCTTTTTTTCAAAACTTCCGGCACCTGGATTTGCCATATAATTCCAAGCCGCAGTTGAGGGGTAGGTGGGGGCGAATGAATTCGCACCTGCAAAAAACATAACATAATGCCAGGCGGCCCAGGGACAGCAGCCAAGCCGCTGGTTATCGCCCATATAACAAAATTTTTGGCTTCCGCTCGTCCGGCCTGGGGTAATCCCCGAATAGGCGTCAATATTTCAAAGTCTAAAGCAAAGAGGTGCATTACATGTTGTCCCAAGCTTCTCTGGCCGTTGCCGAAGCGTTACACCCATCGCTTGACGCGCATTTGCATCAACGTATTCTGGTGGCGCTGGATTCCTCCGATCATGCGAATGCCGCCATGGAGAATGCGGCGGAACTGGCGCGGCTGGTCGATAATCCGGTGATTACCGGCGCGCATGTTTATGCCGCCAAACTGCATGATCTGCGCTTCCGCCAGATGGAAGGCGGCTTGCCTGAACAGTTCAGGGAAGAGCAGGAGCTGGAGCGCCAGCGCGACGTGCATGACGACCTGATTACGCGCGGCCTGTCCATTATCACCGACTCTTATCTTGATCAGGCAGCGGACAAATGCGATCAACTTGACATCAACTTCAAGCGTTGCTCACTGGAGGGAAAGAATTACCGGGAGCTCACCCGGGAAGCGAATTCCGGCGCTTATGACCTGCTCGTCATGGGCGCCATGGGTCTGGGCGCCATTCAAGGGAGCAGGCTGGGCACGGTAAGCAAGCGCGTGGCACGGCGTTCAGCCATCGACACGCTGATCGTCAAGGAAGCTGACCGTTCCATCAGGGAAGGCACGATTGTGGTGGCAGTGGATGGTTCGGCCAAGGCTTATGGAGGCTTGCTCACCGGGCTGGCGCTGGCCAAACAGTGGCAGGCGCCCGTCAAGGTGATTGCCGCCTTTGATCCCTATTATCATTATGTGGCCTTCAACCGGATAGCCGGGGTGTTGTCAGAAGAGGCAGGCAAGGTATTCAAGTTCAAGGATCAGGAAAAGCTGCACGAAGAAATCATCGATTCCGGCCTGGCCAAAATATATGAAGGCCACTTGATTGTCGCCCGATCCATCGCCAAAGATTTTGGCGTCGAAATAGAAACCGAGCTTCTGGCCGGCAAACCTCATGACGTCATCGAGAAATACGTTAAAAAGGTCAAGCCGGCGCTGCTGATTGTCGGCAAGCTGGGTATTCATGCCGATGACGAACTTGATATTGGCGGCAATAGCGAACATCTGCTGGAAAATGTGGATTGCGCCATTTTGCTCAGCATGCGCGAACATCAGCCAAAAATAGATGTGGTTTCTCAGGTCACTACCTCCTGGACCCATGAAGCCGAATCCCGGATGGAGCGGGTGCCTTCATTTGTGCGCAACATGGCGCGCATGGCCATCCTGCGTTATGCGCAGCAACATGGCCATACCGTCATTACCCAGAGGATCGTGGAGGAAGCCACCGCCCAGCTCATGCCGAGCCATGCGGAACAGGCCATGGGAGAAATCGTCGCCGCCTACGACGCCGGCGAGTTGAGGCATAAACCGACGGCAGAAGATGCGATGCGTTGGTCAAGTGAGGCAACCGCCCTTTTGCTGACCATCGACGATCTTTCGGTGCGCGGCAATCTCAGCATGCGCGCCGAGAAAAAAGCCCGCCAGGAAAAAAGCGGCACGGTGGAAGCAAAACACATTAAGCCGTTTCTTGATACTGAATCGCCGGAGGCCACTCATTCCTCAGCCATCAGTCCTGCGCAACTTCATTGGCAGGCCGCTGCGCTGGCCCGCCTGATGCGGGTGCCCGAGGGTTTTATGCGCGACAACTGCAAAAAAACCATTGAAAATTATGCACGGCAAAACGGCCATGCTGAAATCACGCTGGAAGTGGCGGAGAATGGTCTCAAGCTGGCGCGTGGTGAAATGGAAAAAACCATGAAATCGCAGAATGAGCCGGCTCCTGCACGCGGGGGCTGCCCATTTGGCTTTGGCAATGAAAAGGCGGCAGCGGCCGGCAGCGGGCCGCAATGGAGCGGGGAGGCGGAGCAACTGGTGCAGGGATTGCCCGCAGGCATGAGCCGTGACATGACCCGCAATGCAATTGTGGCTATCGCCGCCAAGAATGGCTTGGCTGAAATTACGGCGGATCTGGTAAGGCAGGTGCTGGATACTTTCAAATCCGGATCGGCCGACGCCGGCGAAACCATGCCTTGGGATAAGGATGCCCGTGACAGTCTCAGCCGTGCGCCGGACATGGTGCGCGGCATGCTGATAAAGGAAGTGGAAAAATGGGCGCAGCACAACATGCTGCAGCATGTTGATCTCGCTACCGTCAATACGGTCAAGCAGGAGTGGCAGTCCAAAGGCTATTTCCACATGGATCCACAGGATCCGCGCAGCAACCCCGGCTTATAACAGGACGACGATGCAAGCGCCTTACACAGTTAACCACGATGCAAATGGCTTGTTTCTGCTGGCCATCAATCTGACCAAGCGCTGCAATCTTGCCTGCGCACATTGTTACATGGACGCGGAAACCCTGAAACAGGGTGGCGAAGGCGAGCTTGCCACGCAAGAGGTGCGCGGCCTGCTGGAGGATATTGCCGGCCGCAGCACCGAGACCATGGTGGTGCTGACCGGTGGCGAGCCGTTGATGCGCCCCGACCTGGAAGAGCTGCTGGCTCATGGTACCGGACTCGGGCTTTCCATGGTGGTGGGGACCAATGGCGTGGCGCTCACCGATAAACGCGTGCTATCGCTCAAGGCCGCAGGCGCAATGGGCGCTGGCATCAGTGTCGATTCGCTCGATCCGCAAAAGCATGACGCCTTCCGCGGGCTGCCCGGCGCATGGGAAAAAACCCTGAACGGCATCGAGGCCTGCAAGCGTCACGATTTGTCTTTCCAGATACATTTCTCCGTCACCGAATCCAATGCCGATGAAATACCGGCCATGATCGATTTTGCCCGCGCCTCCGGGGCACGGGTGCTGAACGTGTTTTTCCTGATCTGCACCGGTCGCGGCGAATCCATGTCGGATATCAGCCCGATCACCTACGAGCGTGTGCTTGAACAGTTGGTGGCAGCCCAGGAGCAAAGCCAAGACCTGCTCATCCGCGCCCGTTGTGCGCCCCATTACAAACGCATCGCCTATCAGCGCAACCCCCAATCAACGCTCACCCGGGCTGCCGGCTACGAAGGCGGCGGTTGCCTGGCGGGTATTCATTATTGCCGCATCACGCCGGAAGGCGGCGTTACCGCCTGCCCATACATTCCCGATGAAGAAGGCAGCATCCGCGATGCGAAGTTCTGGGACATCTGGGACCAATCGCCGGTTTTCCAGTCGCTGCGCAATCCCAGGTTGCAGGGCAAATGCGGCAGCTGCGAATTCCAGAAGTTGTGCGGCGGTTGCCGGGCGCGGCCTCTCGCCATGGGCGACAGCCTGATGGACACCGATCCCTGGTGCGTCCATATACCCGATGGTTCTGCCGTCATCGAACCGTTGGTCGAGCAACCCAAGAAACTGGCCTGGAGCGAGGAGGCGGAGAAGCGTCTGTCGCGGGTTCCTTCCTTCCTGCGCAAGATGGTCAAGAGCCGTGCCGAAAGTTATGTGCATGAGCTGGGCTTGTATCTGGTGACGGAAGAGCATCTGGCCACCCTGTCCGCGAAACGCTTTGGCAGCGGCGGCCCGCCCCGGCCGGATATCGGGGCCAAGGCGGCAAGGGAAGAAATTCAACAAATTGCGCCGCCTGTCGAGGCATTGCCGTGGAGCGAGCAGGCGCAGGAACGCCTGGCATCCATGCCGTCTTTTCTGCGCGAGGGCGTGCGCGCTGTCGCCGAGGATATCGCCCGCTCCGAAGGCAGGCTGGAAGTAAACATCAAGCTGCTGGACAGACTGGAAGCGGAATCACAACCCGGCCGCAGCTTGCCATGGACTGAAGAATCAGACCGCTTGCTCGCAGAGTTTCTCGCTGACAAGACACCTCAGGCGCTCATGTTCGTGGCGCCGGCGCTGGAGAATGCCGCAGAATATTTCGCCAGGAAGCGCCGCGCCGCAACGGTGGAGCGGCGCGACGCCGAGGAGGCTATCGCCCAGTTGACCGGCGGGGTGGAATGGGATGAAGATGCCCTGGCGCGCGTGTTGTCTGCGCCGGACTTTAACCGGGCAGGCATCAAGAAGGCCGCCGAATTCAATGCGCGCAAAGAAGGGCTTAAACGCATCACCTCCGGCGACCTGACGCGTTTCCGCAACGTGGCCATGATGCGCGCGGTGCAGCGCATGAAGGGATTCGGCATGCAGGAATTGAGCTTCGACGCCTACGAGATTGCGCGTGAACGCGTGCCGCGCCTCAAGGACAATCCTGAAGCCGACAAACGCTTTGACACTATCCGGAATTTTGTTGCGGCGCGAGAAAATCCCGGCGATTTGCTGGGACAGGATTTGCTCGAAAAAATGAAGGCGCAGCTCAAGGCAAACAAGTAAAATTTGGTTGCATTGAATAAAACACAAGCTAACGGCATAGCGATGGATAAAGTTGATGTACTGATTATCGGTGGCGGTATCTCGGGGCTGGCTTCCGCCTGGTGGCTGGCGCGCAGCGGCCTGTCCGTTGAAGTCTGGGAAGCGGGCAAGCGTCCGGGCGGCAAGATCATGAGCACCCGGCAGGACGGCTACCTGACCGAACGCGCTGCTTCCATGGTGCTGAATTTCCGTCCTGAGGTTGTGGAAATGGTGCGCGAGGCCGGACTGGAATCGGCAAAGACAGGCCGCCTGCCTGCCGCTGAGGCGCGCCGATATCTGTTGCACCGGAGTTGCCTGAAGGCGCTGCCCATGCGCATGGGCGCCATGATGGCTTCGCCGTTGTGGAGCATGCGCGGCAAGTTGCGTCTGCTGGCCGAACCCTTCATTTTCTCCAGTGGACGGCCTGACGAGTCGGTCAGCGAATTCATTACCCGCCGGCTTGGCCGCGAAGTATTGGAAAAAGCCATCGAGCCATTTATTGCCGGGACGCTGGCGGCAGATCCGGACCAGACCTGCGCCGCCGCTGCGCTGCCGCGCCTTACGGCATTGGAGCGGCGTTACGGCAGTCTGGCTGCCGGAGTGCTGGTCAACCGGGTATTGCGCCGCCGTACCGCCTGCACCACCGATACTTTTTCCTTTAATGGCGGTATGGGCACACTGGTGGAGAACCTGGCAAGAACGCCCGGAACCAATGTGCGCACCGGCTACTCGGTGGATGAGCTGGTGCGCGAGCGTGATGGTTGGCGGGTGACGGCAACGACGCAGCATGGCCAGCAAACCTTGTTCGCCCGCCAGGTGATCGTGACCACGCCCGCTGCGGTAGCCGCCGCGCTGATTAAACAGGTGGACAGCGAGCTGGCGGAGTTGCTGCGCGGCATCGGTTACGCCACGGTGAATGTGGTGCATGCAGGCCTGGCACGTGACGCTGTGGGGCACCCGCTGGATGGCACCGGATTTCTGGCGCCTAGAGGAGAGAGTGCAATCTTGACCGGCAATCTGTGGATGAGCACCCTGTTCCCGGATCGGGCGCCTCCGGGAAGGGTTCTGCTCACTTCATATCTGGGCGGGGTGCGCGCCCCCCAGGTGGCAGACTGGGACGACAACCGGCTCGTGGACGAGACCCTCGGCACATTGCGCCCGCTGGTAAACTTGAAAACCGATCCGGAGATGGTACGTATCGACCGGCATCTGGAAGCGCTGCCGGTATATCATGGCGCCTACCAGATGCGCATGCAGGCCATTACGGCTCGCCTTAAACAAATTCCCGGCCTGCATCTCGAGGCAAACTACCGGGGCGGCGTGTCGGTGCGTGACCGGCTTGTATGCGGCCATGCCGTGGCGGATCGTATCCTGGGAGCGCAACGATGGCCGTCCGTCGAAAGGAAACGGCGTGAGGAAGCGGAGCAGTCAGGTGCGCAGGCCGCATATCCGCTGGAGTCAATGGATGTTGCCACGGAGTAAATTTCAACGGGCGCGCTAAAAAACACAAAAGGAGAACAAAATGAAAGATTTGCGAGTAAGGGTAATTTCCATTGTTTTATGCTTGGGCATGATGGCTTTTGCCGGCGCGGGATTTGCGGCAGAGCCGCTGAAGAAAGACAGGAACCGCTCCCATATAGAGATTGACCCAGTCAATACTGGAACGTACACCGGGGATGCGGGCAAGGATAACTATATTGCGAATTGCTCTCCCTGCCATGGAGATACCGGAAAAGGGGACGGGCCTCTGGCAGAGACTCTCGGTGAAGGGGTGAAGGCCCGCAATTTGAGCGATGCCAAACTGCTGTCAACTCGAACGGATGAGTTTCTTTTCAAGGTGATCAAATCCGGTGGGGCAGCAGCGGGGTTTGCCGAGGCCATGCCGAGCTGGAAGGAAACATTTACCGATGCGGAAATAAAGCAGATTGTTCAATATGTCAGGAACAGCATCTGCAAGTGTAAATACAAAGATAAATAATGAGCGGGGCGGGATTTTATTTGCCCGTCAGGATTACTTCCATTGAATCGATTTAGTACGTGGCCTGCATGACTGATTCCGAACTTCGTTTTGCCAGGCGTGCCATCAAGCGCAAAAACTTTTTCCTGGCGCTGTCCATCACAAGCGTCATCGTGGCGTTGTGTCTGGCACTGTATTACACCTGGCAGTTCGCCACTCAGCCTGAATTCGCCGTTGGCATTCACTTTGTGCCGGTGCTTCTGATTCTCCTTATGGGCAGGCAGAATCTGCGCCAGTACTATTATGCAAAAATTCTTGAAAAATTGATTGCATGAAAATGAGCCGGTGGCGCTGACTGGCCGCCGGAAGGCGGTCCGGCGGGGGGCGCTAAACGACCACCGTTAAGCCGCTTTGAGCGGTTCCAAAATAAAGCGCCCAGGCCGGGAGATACCTACTGCTTTTCCAGGCATGCAACATAGACGGCCGCATCCGGCTGGGTGCGGTTGCGCTGTGCCTGCCAGATCATTTCGCCGAGGCATTCCATCATGCGATGCTGCGCATCGTGCTCCGATTCGAATTGCCGCGTCAGCCGCGCGAAATGCGCGCGGATGCCCGCCGGCTGGTTGATCGAGATCTGCTCCTCGATGGCGAGGTGCATCATCAGATGCAGGAACGGGTTGGTCGCGCCCTGCTCCGGCAGGTAGTCCTGCTCCTGATAGCGTTCCGCATCCTCCAGCACGGCGTGATATTCGGGATGTCTGGCGATGAGCTGCGCGGCGAGGTCTTCCAGCGGCGCGAGCAATTCACCGGCCCGGCGCTTGCGCCAGGATTCGAACAGGAAGTTGCGCGCTTCTTCGCGCGACGGATTGAAAAACATCAGAGCTCCTTTTCCTTGTATTTGCACAGGTCGTTGATGATGCAGGCGCCGCACTTCGGCTTGCGCGCCTGACAGACATAACGCCCATGCAGGATCAGCCAATGGTGCGCATTGTGCTTGAACTCGTCCGGCACGATTTCGAGCAGCCGGTTTTCCACCTCCAGCACGTTCTTGCCGGGCGCCAGGCCGGTGCGGTTGGCGACGCGGAACACATGCGTGTCCACCGCGATGGCGGGCTGCCCGAAGGCGGTGTTGAGGATCACGCTGGCGGTCTTGTGCCCCACGCCAGGCAAGGCTTCCAGCGCCTCGCGGGTCTGCGGCACGGCGCCGCCGTGGCGTTCCACCAGCAGGCGGCAGGTCTGTGCCAGGTGTTTGGCCTTGGTCTGGTACAGGCCGATGCGCTGGATATATTCGCGCAGTTTTTCCTCGCCGAGATCGAGCAGCGCCTGCGGCGTGTTGGCGACCGGAAACAGTTGCCGCGTGGCGGCGTTGACGCTGACATCTGTGGCCTGCGCCGAGAGCAGCACCGCCACCAGCAATTCGAACGGCGTGCGGTATTCCAGTTCGGTCGCCGGATGCGGGTTGGCCGCTTGCAAACGCAGGAAGATTTTGCGGCCATGGGTACGGTTCATGAGTAGTATGGTCGGAGGATGGACGTTCAGATATTAATTGCCCGAAGCTCCCTGATAGCTCCGCGCAACACAAATAATGCCGACCGGACAAAAAGGGCGGCAAGCGCCAGGCCGACCAGAATATCGGGCCAGCCGGAATGGGTGAACCATACGCCGGCGGCGGCAAACAATACCGAGACATTTGCAATGAGGTCGTTACGGGAGCACAGCCAGACGGAACTCATGTTGATGTCGTCGGAGCGGTGCCGCCAGAGCAGAATGAAGCACAAGCTGTTGGCGGCAAGCGCGAGCAGACCGATGGCGCCAATGACTTCGAATACCGGGACATGCGGAAAGGTCATCCGGTAAATGGCCTGTCCCAGAACGAAAAGACCGAACAGCGCCATGATGACGCCCTTGAACAGGGCGGCCCGGGCTTTCATGCGCGCGCCGCGCGCGACGACGTAGATGCTGAAGCCGTATACCAGCGCATCGCCCAGCATATCCAGCGAATCCGCCAGCAGTGACAGGGAGCCCGACATCAGCCCCGCCGTCAGTTCCACCACGAACATGACGGCATTGACGCCCAAGACCCATTTGAGCGTCGAGCTTTGGCGGCCGCGCAACGCCTCAAGTTCACAGGCTTTGTCGTTGCAGCAATCGCCCATCATCTGTCCTGAAAAATACCCGGCATGAATCGGAATCGCTAATGCGCAGTCGAGCAGCCGCCTTCGACCGGCGTGACGCTGGCATTCGCGCCATGCGCCTTGCTCTCGGCGCGCAGGTTCAGCCAGTTTCTCATTGCGATCAACAGGCCGAGTGTGATGAATGCGCCGGGTGGCAGCGCCGCAAGCAGGAAGCCGTGATAATCAGGCACCACGGTTATAACCCAGGGTTTTGCCGCCTCGCCGAACACCAGGTCGATGCCGGACAGCAATGTGCCGCGCCCGAAAATCTCGCGAATCCCCCCCAGCACAACCAGCACCGCCGTCAGCCCCAACCCCATGGCAATGCCGTCCAGCGCGGAAGCGAGGACGCCGTTCTTGGAGGCGAATGACTCGGCGCGCGCCAATATGATGCAGTTGGTGACAATCAACGGAATGAAAATGCCCAGTACCATATACAGGGCATACAGATAGGCATTCATCAAGAGTTGTACGACGGTGACCAGCACGGCGATCAGCAGCACATAAATCGGGATGCGCGCCTCGTTGGAAATGAATTCGCGTATCGCGGCCACTGCGCTGCCGGACAGGGTCATCACCAGCGTGGTGGCCAAACCCAGGCTGAGCGCGTTGACCACCGAACTGCTGATCGCCAGCAGCGGGCACAGGCCGAGCAACTGCACAATGCCGGCATTCTGTTTCCACAGGCCGTTGTAAAAAATGTCCCTGAATTCCTGAGCGGTCATTGCATCTTCTCCTTGGCCTGTCCCGGCTCTCTCCCTGCAGCCTCGCTCAAGGCTGGCTCGGGCAAGCCGGCGGCAAACAGTTCATCGCGATGCTGCGCGTAATACTGCAACGCCTTGTGCACTGCCTTCACGATCGCGCGCGGCGTGATGGTGGCGCCGGCCCGGTAATCAAAGGTGCCGCCGTCCTTCTTGACTTTCCATTCACTGCCCTTGCGGTTTTCCAGCGAGGCGCCGTTGAAGCCGGCAATCCAGTTGTTCTTGGCGATCTCGATGTAATCGCCCAATCCCGGCGTTTCCTTGTGCGACACCACGCGCACCCCGCTGATCCGTCCGTCATGGTGGACAGCGACAATCAGGTCGATCCGGCCGCCATAACCGTCCGGCGCGATGGCTTGCAACACCGCGATGGACGGCTGGTTGTTCAGGCGGCCGCGATAAACGACGGCCGTTTCTGTGCCACCCAACAATTTATCTGCCGCCAGTTGCGCGGTATCTTTCATGATGTCGTTATCGTAAGTCGCGGGTCCCTTTATTTGCGCGATCAGCTTCAGTTTTTCATTTTCTATGCTGCGCGCGATGGTTTCGCGCGTCAGTTCGTAGGTCCAGGCCAGCAGTGCCGTGCTGACTACCGCAAAGAGCAGCAGATTCGACGCGGTATAAAGGGAGGCCTTCGCCATGGTGCGCCTCATGGCCGCTTCTCCTTTTTGCCAAATACGCGCGGTTGCGTGTACAGCACAATCAGCGGCACACACAAGTTCATCAGCAGCGTGGCGAACGCCACGCCATCCGGGAAGCTGCCGAAGACGCGAATCAGATAGGTGAGCAATCCCGCGCCTACGGCATAAATCAGCTTGCCTTTATATGTGGTAGGACTGGTCACCGGATCGGTAAGAATGAAGAATGCGCCCAGTAACGCCGCGCCGGAAAACCAGTGGAACAGCGGCGTGACGTAGTGTGACGGGTCGGCCAGGTGAAAAATGCCGGCGATGGCGAACAGGGTGCCAAGAAAGGCGACCGGGATATGCCAACTGATGATGCGCGTGGCCAGCAGGTAGAATCCGCCAAGCAGGAATCCCAGCGCCACCATTTCGCTGCCCTGCCCGGCCAGACGGCCATAGATGGGCATATCGAAAATCTGCTTGACCGACTCATCGAGATGCAGGCGGGTTTTCAGCGTATCGAGCGGCGTTGCCATGGTGATGGCGTCCAGCGTCACATCGGGCGGCAGCACGCCGAGGAAAATATATTCCAGTTGTTCAAGGAACCCCAGTTCGACCGCGCCCAGGCCATGCGGACTAAGCCACTGCGTCATCTGTGCCGGGAACGAGATGATCAGCACGGCAAAGCCAACCATCGCCGGGCTGAACGGGTTGTTGCCCAGCCCGCCATACAGGTGCTTGACGATGGCGATGCTGAATGCCGTGCCGACGACGATCAGCCACCATGGCGCCAGCGGCGGGATGGACAAGGCGAGTAGCCAGCCTGTGACCAGCGCGCTGTTGTCCTTCAGAAACGGCGCAACCGGGCGGTCGCGCAACTTGAGCATCAGCGCTTCGATGCCGAGCGCGGTAAGACTGGCCAGCGCGATCGAAACCAGAATTGCCGGCCCGTAATACCAGACGTACAACGCAATGCCCGGAAGCAGCGCCAGCAACACCTTGAACATGATCCGGGAAACGGTGTCCGGTTTGCTGATAAAAGGGGAAAAGAATGCGCCCATGTTAATCCTTCTTATGCTCGACTGCCGATTGCGCCAACTCTCGGATATGCTCACGCCGCGCTTCGATCCCGGCAATTTCCGCCTGTTGCTGCGGGGTGGGATTGTTTGTGTTCTTTGGCTCGACGGTAGCGGCCTGCTCCCTGGCACGATCAATGGCCGCCTGGATTTCCGGCTGCACGGCCGCGATGCACGGATTGGCGGGTGTTGCAGCCGCTAGCGATTGTCTGACGGCTTGTTCCTTGGCGGCCAGCTTCTCGGCCTTTTCCTGTTTCTCGCGTTCGAAGCGGTATTCGCGGAATTCATGGCGTTCGCGCGCGTGGTCGGCGGCCAGCTTGTCCTGTTCGCGCGCGCGGATTTCGCTCTTGGCAAACTGGAAATACTGCACCAGCGGAATATGGCTGGGGCAGACATAGCTGCATGAACCGCATTCGATGCAGTCGAACAGGCTGAATGCCTGCGCCTTGCCGAAATCCCTGGATTGGGCGAACCAGTACAAATCCATCGGCTGCAGATCCGCCGGGCATGCCTGTGCGCAACGTGTGCAACGTATGCAGGGCAATGCTGGCGGGGCGGGCGGAAACAGTTTGTCCGAGGTGGCAATGATGCAGTTGCCGGCCTTGGCCAGTGGAACGGCAGTTGAAGCCAATGCCATCCCCATCATCGGGCCACCCATGATGTAGTGGTTGGTGTCAGGCAACGCTTCGCCCAGAGCGATCAGTTCCTGCAGCGGCGTGCCGAGCAGCACTTCGAGATTTTGCGCGTGGCGCACGTTGCCGGTGACGGTGACGATGCGCGACAGCAGCGGCTCGCCATATGCGAGGGCGCGATACACACTGTAAGCGGTGGCGACATTGAAGCATTGCACGCCGATGTCGGTGGGCAGTTTGCCGGAGGGTACCTCCAGGCCGGTAAGCACGCGGATCAACTGTTTCGCGCTGCCGCCCGGATAAATCGTCGGTACGGCGACCACTTCAAAGGGCAGGCCGCTATCGGCCACTGCCTGTCGCATCGCAGCGATTGCCTGCGGTTTGTTGTCCTCGATGCCGATCAGCGCTTCCCCGGCATTCAGCATAAAGCGCAACATTTCCGCGCCCTGCACGATTTCGGCGGCGCGCTCGCGCATCAGCATGTCGTCGCAGGCGATATAAGGCTCGCATTCCGCGCCGTTCAGGATCAGCGTGGAAATGTTTCTGTTCGGATGATTCCTGAGCGGGCGCAACTTGAGATCGCAGGGAAACACCGCACCGCCCAACCCCACCACGCCGGACATGCGCAGATGCTGGCGCAGTTCGGCAGGATCGCTGCTGCGATAATCAACCGCCGCATGGGGAAACCATTCCTCCTTGCCATCCGGAATCAGCGTGGCGCACAAATCCGGCATGCCGGATGGATGGGCAACGGGCTGCATGTCGATGGCGACAATGGTTCCGGAGGTGGAGGCATGCACCGCGCTCGAAACGAATCCGTCCGGCATGCCGATAAGCTGGCCTTTCAGCACCTGATCGCCAACGCGCACCAATGGTCTGGACGGCTCTCCGGCGTGCTGGCGGAACGGGATGACCAGCCTGGAAGGCAGCGGCGCGCGCGCGATGCCGCATTGCGTGGACTGCGTCTTGTGGCCGGGCGGGTGAATGCCGCCGTGAAATTGATAAAGCGTTCTCATTTCGAGGCAGCCCAGGTTTGCTCGGGATATTTGCGCTTCCAGGTGGTGATCTTTTCCTCGATGGGCGCCATGCTGATGCAGTCCACCGGGCAAGGCGCGACGCACAACTCGCAGCCGGTGCACTCGGAAGCGAGAATGGTGTGCATCTGTTTCGCCGCACCGGCGATGGCATCCACCGGGCAGGCCTGGATGCACAACGTGCAGCCGATGCACGTGTTTTCGTCAATAAAGGCAACCGCTTTCGGCTTGACCACAGTATTGCCGCCGAACGGCTTGAATTCCACGCCGAGCAAATCAGCGAGTTTGCGGATGCCTTCTTCACCGCCGGGCGGGCACAGGTTGATGTCTGTCGCGCCGCTTGCAATCGCCGCGGCGTAAGGGCGACAGCCGGGATAGCCGCATTGGCCGCACTGCGTCTGCGGCAGAATGGCGTCGATCTTGTCTACCAGCGGATTGCCTTCCACGCGGAATTTGATCGCGGAATAACCCAGCACCGCGCCGAGCACGATGGCGATGACCGCCATCACAAGCAATGCGCTGAGCATTATTTGATGAACCCGGAAAATCCCATAAACGACAGGCTCATCAGCCCTGCCGTAATCATGGCTATCGCCGATCCCTTGAAGATTGCCGGCACATCCGCGCCTTCCATGCGTTCGCGCATGCCGGCGAACAGCACCATCACCAGCGTGAAGCCCACCGCGCCGCCAAAACCGAAGAAGAGGGATTCCATGAAATTGTGTTTCGCCTGCACGTTGAGCAGCGGAATGCCCAGCACCGCGCAATTGGTGGTAATCAGCGGCAAATAAATGCCCAGCACCTGATACAGCACCGGGCTGGTTTTCCGGATCACCATTTCGGTGAACTGCACGATGCCGGCGATCACCACGATGAACGACAGCGTGGTCAGGTAGGAAAGCTCCGGCCCCAGCAAATATTCGTTGATGAGATAACTGGCGCCCGAGGCTACCGTCAGCACAAAGGTGGTGGCCGCGCCCATGCCAAGCGACGTTTCCAGTTTTTTGGAAACTCCCATGAACGGGCAAAGCCCGAGAATCTTGACCATCACGATGTTGTTCACAAACACCGTGCCAATCAGGATGAGCAGATATTCAGTCATTTGCGCACCTTTGAAATCAGGTGCAGATTATCCCTTGATTCATACGCCGCTTCAACTGGCAGTTTCATGACGCGCAAATAAATACGATGGTGCCGCTTGTCGGATTCGAACTGACGACCTACCGCTTACAAGGCGGTTTACATATACTTAATTTGCAAGGCTTGCAGAGGTTTGTTATAGTTATTGGGACAAATTTGGGACAATGAAAATAAAATGGCAACCATTACGCGGCGTGGCGATTTACAGTGGCAAGTTAAAGTTAGAGCCAAGGGACATCCGGCGCAAAGCCGCACGTTCACACTACGAACTGATGCCGAGCGCTGGGGAAAGGAAACTGAGATTGCCATTGAGCGCGGAATGTTCTTTGATCGCACGGTCGGTGAACGCACGACGTTGACTAGCCTTATAGAGCGTTACCGCGAAGATGTGCTGCCCACGAAAAGTGGAAAGCACCTCGCACCTGCACTCAACCAACTTGATGCCGTATTCGGACAATATGCCGTATCGAGCATCACCAGCGAGATGATCGCAGATCATCGAAATACTCGGCTTAAAACAGTCTCGGCTTCCACCATCCGAAAAGAGCTTAACCTCTTATCCAAGCTGTTCGACCTGGCAGGGCAAGAGTGGGGCATCCCCATTGCCGCAAACCCCTGCGCGATGGTCAAGCGACCGGCTGAACCAAAGGGACGAGACAGAAGACTAGAGGAAGGTGAAGAGGCTACGCTGCTGCAGGCTTGTTGTCAGTCAAGCGTTGAACTTGAAGCTATCGTGCAAGTCGCTCTGGAAACAGGCGCACGCCTGGGCGAACTACTCAAGCTGCGATGGAAGGATGTAAACCTCACCAAATGCACCGGCAAGCTGTTTGACACGAAAAATGGAGAGGATAGGATGATCCCGCTATCATCAACGGCTCTGTCCGCGCTTAAATCGCTTCCTCGGCATATCGGCGGACGGGTGTTTTGGCGGTGGTCGGCGTCCGATAGTTTTAACAAGACGTGGACTCGTGCCTGCGTTCGTGCCGGCATCGAGGACTTGCGATTCCACGATCTGCGCCATGAAGCCGTATCCCGGCTGTTTGAAAAAGGGTTGAATCCAATGGAAGCGGCAAGCGTGTCTGGGCACAAGACACTTGCGATGCTCAAGCGGTACACCCACCTCCGCGCCGAGGACTTGGCAAAAAAACTAGGTTGAAGAGGTGATGTCTCAGTTTGAATTTCCCATCCATTGACATAAAAGCACTCTGGGCTAAGGTAGAATCAAGCATTCGGATTATGCTGGACTTTACCGCACAATCTCAGCGCAAATTACAACGTCCTGTGCCCGATGGACTTCGACAATAACAGGATAGGTAGATGGCCAAGTTAGCTGATCTGATATGGAAGAACGCCGAGCTGTTGCGCGGCGCGTTCAAGGAAAACGAATACCGCAAGGTGATTCTGCCGTTCACCATCCTGCGCAGGCTGGATTGTGTGCTTGCCCCCACCCGCGAGGCTGTGCGCATCAAGTACGAAGCCGTTAAGGATAAAAACTACGACCTCGACAAGTTTCTCACGCCCACCAGCGGCTATCCGTTTTTCAATACATCAAAATTTACCCTGCCGGGTGTAGCGGAAAGCCCGGATGACGTGCGCGACAATCTGGAGGCGATGATTAACGGCTTTTCGCAGAACGTGCGCGACATTTTCGAGAAGTTCGGCTTTATCGCCACCATCGACAAGCTGGCGGAAAAGAATCGCCTGTTTCTCGTGGTGCAGCGTTTTGCCGAAACTGATCTGCGCGCCATCGACGAAAAAGGCAAGCCGGTAGTAACCAATCACGACATGGGGCAGGCGTTTGAAGAGCTGCTGCGCAAGTTCAATGATGTGTCTCCGGCAGGTGAACAGTACACGCCGCGTGATGTGATCGAGCTGATGGTGACCGTGCTGTTTGAGGGGGACGATGATGTGCTATCGGTGCCGGGCGTAGTGCGCACCATGGGCGACCCCACCGCTGGCACGGGCGGCATCTTGAGCGTGGCCGAAGAGCATCTGCACAAATTCAACGACCGCGCCACGCTGAAACTGTTCGGGCAAGAACTCGAAGACGAAACCTACGCCATCTGCAAAGCCGACATGCTGATCCGGGGGCAAGACCCCGCCAACATTGCCAATGGCGACACCTTAGAAAAGGACAAGCATCCGCATCAGACCTTCGATTACCAGGCTGCTAATCCTCCCTACGGTGTGGAATGGAAACCCGCCGAAGATGCTGTGCGCAAGGAACACGCCAAGGGAGCTGCTGGCCGTTTTGCTCCCGGCCTGCCCGCCATTCGTGACGGGCAAATGCTGTTCTCCCTGCACATGTTGTCCAAGATGCAACCCGTGGTTAAGGGCAAGGGCGGCGGGCGCATTGGCGTGGTACACAACGGATCGCCCTTGTTCACAGGCGATGCAGGTGGTGGCGAGAGCGAGATACGCCGCTGGATTCTGGAGCATGACTATCTGGATTGCATCGTGGCCATGCCCACGGACATGTTCTACAACACCAACATCGCCACCTACTTGTGGTTCATGAGCAACCGCAAGCCACCCGAACGCAAAGGCAAGGTGCTGCTGATTGACGCCAGCGGCATGAGCCATTTGATGAAGAAGAATTTGGGTAAGAAGCGCCGCGAGTTCTCCGAGGACTGCATCGCACGTATTGCGAAGGCTTACGCCGGATTCAAAGCGGTGAACTGGCGTGATGCCAACTCCGGGCGCACCTTGAAAGCCAAGGTGTTCGACCGCGAACATTTCTTCTACCGCAAGGTAACCATCGAACGTCCGTTGCGCTGCCGGTTTCAGGCGACTGCCGAGGCTGTGGCCGCACTGTTGGCCGACAAGGCATATACCAAATTGCCCGATGAGCAACGCGACGCGCTGAAAACCGCCGTAGCCAAGCTGGATGCAGCGGCCATCTACACCGATGCCGACACCTTCCGCGCAGTCTTGCAGAAAGCGGCAAAGAAAGCAGGCATCAAGAAGGTGCTCGGAGCCAAACCGCTGGAGCTTGCGCGCAAATATCTCGCGACCCGTGACAAAACTGCATCACCCACCACCAACGAAAAGGGCGAGGTGCTGAGCGATTCCGAATTGCGTGATGCCGAGTACGTGCAGTTTGGCGAAGACATTGACAGCTATTTTGATCGCGAGGTGGCGCCACATTGGCCGGACGCCTGGATCAACCGCGACAGCAAGGACGATAAGGATGGACTGGTCGGCGTGGTCGGCACCGAAATCAACTTCAACCGCGAGTTCTACGTATACACCCCACCGCGTAGCCGCGAGACGATACGCGCTGAAATCGAGACGATGGAAAAACGCTTTATGGACATGCTGCGCGGAGTGGCGGGATGAAGCCTTACCCGTCCTACAAGCCTAGCGGTGTGCCGTGGCTGGGGGAGGTGCCAGTTTCTTGGTCGGTACTTCGGGTCAAGGAAGTTGCCATGGTTCTGCCCAGCAACATTGATAAGCTGACTGTTGAAGGAGAACAACCGGTTTCCCTCTGCAACTACGTTGATGTTTACAAAAATGACAAGATCACGGCTGACATTGAGTTCATGCCAGCCACTGCAACGGGTGAACAGATACGGAAACTTTCTCTGACCAAGGGAGATGTTGTTCTAACCAAGGATTCGGAATCGCCTTGGGATATTGCTGTCCCAACCTATATTGCCGAGGATATTCCAAATCTCGTATGCGGCTATCACTTGGCGAAACTTGCACCCAACGAGTCTTTGATGAGGGGCAATTTTCTTTGCTGGGCATTGAAATCATTTCCAGTCAGCGTCCATTTTTCATTGGCAGCTTCAGGAATTACACGGCACGGACTTTCCATAGCCAATATTTCTGATGGCAATATTCCTGTTCCTTCAACGGCGGAGCAGCAAGCCATCGCCGACTACCTCGACCGCGAAACCGCCCGCATTGATATGCTGATAGCCGAGAAGGAACAGCTGATCGACACGCTGCGCGAGTATCGGCAGGCCACTATTGATTCAGCTTTGGCAAGAGGGCTTAAAGAAGGCGTTACCATTGTTTCAACCAAGCAGGCGTGGTGGGGATCAATACCACAACACTGGACACTTCTGCCGTTAAAGCGGATTGTTGGAATTCGGATAACGGATGGCCCTCATGAAACCCCAGAGCTTGTTGAGCAAGGTGTTCCGTTTGTTTCAGCCGAAGCTATAAAGGGTGGGCGCGTTGACTTCAATCAACGAAGGGGAAATATCACACCAGAACTGCATGAGATATTTTGCAAGAAGGCACGCCCCAGGCGTGGGGATGTGTTCGTTGTTAAATCAGGTGCAACAACTGGCAATGTCGGTTTTGTCGATACTGACGACGAATTTAGCATTTGGTCGCCGCTTGCTTTGGTTCGTTACTCCGATGGCTACTCCGATGGTCGTTACCTCTTTTGGGCGATGTCAAGCAACGCATTTCGACTGGCTGTGCGCATGCATTGGAGTGCTGGAACACAGCCAAATTTGGGTATGGCGGTATTGGAAAACCTCTCAATACCAGTTCCTCCATTCGATGAACAGCGAGCCATCGCCGCCTATCTCGACCACGAAACTGCCCGAATTGATAAGCTGGTTTACCACGTTCAAGACGAAATCAAGTTGTTGCAAGAGCTTCGCGCTGCCACCATTACGGATGCGGTGACCGGAAAAATTCAAGTGTCGTAGCAAAGCTAGATCAGGGAGAAACCATGAGCATAGAAGCGCTGTATTCCGAAATTGAGCAGACGCAGGCCGTGTGGAAAGAATTGTATGGCCTGATGTTGCAAGCACAGTACGACACCAACGCACCCAGAGCGGTGATCGGTAATGTTAGCGTGGCGACATTCCATCGCCGTGTGGAATGGGGGTTTGAACTGCTGTATGGTATGCGTCCTGCCAGCGAAGACGATATTTCATGGCTGGCAATAAATGGGCGCAGCACAGAAATATCGGCTCAACTGGTCGTTTTCAAGAGTCACGCACAATCATCGCTGAATTTTTTACGCCAGAATTGGCGGGACAATCTCAGCATCCGTGATGCCAATAACAATCTCAGTTGGCAGCTATTTGATGAGAGCGCCAACATTGCCAATCAGGACGCAGCGGGTAATTTTGCGCAGATGCAAAATTCGCTGAATCAGTTGATGATCTATGTGGCGCAACTATTGCCGCTGTGCAAGACGGAGGGAGTTGCTGACCTTTCCGCTCGGGCACAGGCGATGGGCGATGTGATTCGCGAGATTGAGGGGTTGCGGAACGAGGCCAAGAAACTGGCCAAAGCAGCGGAGCATGGTGCCGCTGGTGCAGTTGAAAAAGAAAAGGCGGTGCAAGCTGTGGTGGCGCAGGCCGAAGCCGCGTATGCCAAGCTACAAGCCTTGCAGCAGCAGTCCACTACGGATTCGGCCAGCGTGACGGCATTGGTGGCGCAGATCAAAACCACGGGTGCCAGCGCGCAGACCTTGGAGCAGCAGATAACAGCTTACAAGGTCAAGTTCGATGCATTTCAAACCGAGCTGGATGATCGGCTGGAGCAATTTTCAGAGTTTGAAACGAATACCAAAACCGCCGAGGCTGAGAATGCCAAGCGGGCAGCAGAAATTGATCGACTGACGAAACTCGCGGATACCATGATTAGTGGCGCGACTACGGCGGGTCTTGCGACTAGTCTTGAAGAAACGCGGGCACGCTATGAAGACCGCATGAACGGCGCAAAAACGGGCTTCTATTGGGCGGTTGCGATATTGATTTTATCTGCTTTTCCGCTGGTGGTGCAGCTTGTCCCCGGCCTGTTTGGTAGCTGGTTCCCAGCGCCTAATCCCAATCAGGATGGAACGCCCTATGCGGTGTTGGGAAAAATATTCCTCTTGTTGCCTGCGACATGGCTAACGGTATTCTTCACCAAGTCTTATGCGGAATATTTTCACTTGGAGCGGGAATACGCACACAAGGCAGCACTGGCTAAGTCGGTAGATGGGTTCAAGCGCCAGGCACCAAAGTATGAAGAGGAAATTACTGCCGAGGTGTTCATGGAAATCCGCACCAACCCGGCAAGCCGCGCTGGCCCGGAGCCAGCCGCCCACCCTTTATATGATGTGCTGTCAAAGGCAGTTTTAAAGGTTATCGGCAAAGATGGCAAGAAAGAGGATAAGGCATGAGTTCTGAAGGAGCTATCCACAGCGAGCTACGCTTTGAATCGGAGCTTTGCGATTACCTTGCCCAGCATGGCTGGCTGTACAACGCCGTCAAACCTTACGATGCGGGCTACGACAAACGCTTGGCACTTTTTCCTGAAGATGCGCTGGCGTGGGTGAAGGAAACTCAAGCGGAAGCGTGGGAGAAATTCAGCAAGAATCACACGAAAAACCCTGAAGAGGTTTTCTTGCGCCGGTTGGCCGAAGAGCTTGATTTAGACCGCCCCACGATCAGGCAAGACACCCCGCAACTGTGGGGCACATTGTATGTGCTGCGCAAAGGCTTCAAGGACATCAATGCCACTTTCCGCATGGCGCAGTTCGCGCCGAGCAACCAGCAAAATCCTACCACTTGGGCACTCTATACAAAGAATCGTTTGCGCGTGGTGCGGCAGGTGCGCTATTCGCTACACAACGAAAAATGTATCGACCTGGTGATTTTCCTGAATGGCTTGCCCTTGGGCACCATCGAACTGAAAACCGACACCACCCAAAACATCGAGGATGCCGTCAAGCAGTACAAATATGACCGCTCGCCCGTGGATATAGTCACCCGGCAGCCAGAACCGTTGCTGTCGTTTGGCAAGCGCGCCTTGGTGCATTTCGCGGTGAGTACCGATGAAGTGCGCATGGCGACCAAGCTGGCCGGAGCAGGTACACGCTTTTTGCCATTCAATCGCGGCACGCCGGACGGACAAGGCGGTGCGGGTGCGGGCAATGCACCGGATGAGAAATTGGGTTATTCCACAGGCTATCTGTGGCACGAAGTCTTTCAGCGCGATGCGTTCTTGGGCATTGTGGGCAAGTTTTTGGCTGTGCAGGTAAATGAGCGTAAAGAAGCTAATGGCAGGAAGAGCTTTACCCCATCGTTGCTGTTTCCGCGTTACCACCAATGGGACACCGTGAACGCCATTGTGAAAGCCACTTTGGATGAAGGCGTGGGGCAAACTTATCTGGTGCAGCATTCCGCCGGTTCGGGCAAATCCAATACCATCGGCTGGCTGGCGCATCGTTTGGCTTCGCTGCACGATGCCAAAGACCAAAAAGTATTTAGCAGCGTGATTGTGATTACGGATCGGCGCGTGCTCGATCAGCAATTACAGGACACCATCTACCAGTTCGATCATCAGGATGGCGTGGTCGAAAAGATTGATGAGAACAGCACGCAACTGGCCAACGCGCTGGACAAGGGCAAGCTCATCATCATTACCACGTTGCAGAAATTTCCGTATGTGCTGGACAAGGTAGGTGCGCTGGGCGACAAGCGTTTCGCGCTCATCATCGACGAGGCGCACTCCAGCCAATCGGGCATGGCAGCTGTCAAGCTGCGCGCGGTGTTGACCACTGACGGCAAACCGCCTGTTGGCTCTGCCGAATTGCAGCCACCTGATGACTATGATGAGGCTGTGGCAGAAGCCGCCGAGTTGACCGACGAAGATGTGCTCATCAAGATCATGGCGTCGCGCAAACGGCCGCCCAATGTGTCGTATTACGCATTTACCGCCACGCCCAAGCCCAAGACGCTGGAGCTGTTCGGTCGCATGGGAGAAGACGGTACGCCAAAACCGTTCCATGTTTATTCGATGCGCCAGGCGATTGAAGAAGAATTCATCCTCGATGTGTTGCGCGGCTATACCACATACGATTTTGCCTTCAAGCTGGAGCAGTCCGCCGACGACAAGGAAGTGAAAAGCGGGCGCGCAAAGAAGAAACTGTTTCAGTATGCGCAACTGCACCCGACCAGTATCGCGCAAAAAGTGACGGTGATCGTGGAACACTTCCGCGAGCACGTCATGCCCCTGTTGGGCGGGCAGGCCAAAGCGATGGTGGTGACGGATAGCCGGTTGGCTGCGGTGCGTTATAAAAAAGCGTTTGATGCCTACATCGCGAAAATGAAGTATGCCGACTGCAAGGCGCTGGTGGCATTCTCAGGGACGATCACCGATGCCGAAAGTCAGGTCTTCAAAGCCGACGAAGGCAACCTGAACGACCACAAGGAACGCGATGACGGCATCAAGACGGCATTCGACACGGAGAGCTATCAGGTGTTGATCGTGGCTTCAAAATTTCAGACTGGCTTCGATCAACCCAAGTTGGTGGCGATGTATGTGGATAAGCGGCTTGAGGGGGTGTTGGCCGTGCAAACGCTGTCGCGCCTGAATCGCACCTACCCCGGCAAAGACAAAACTTTCGTGCTGGATTTTCGTAATCAGCCAAAAGACATACTGGATTCGTTTTTGCCGTTTTACCGCACGGCCAAGTTGTCGGGCATTACGGATCGAAATTTGGTGCATACGCTACGCGCAAAACTGGATCAAGCGGGTATTTATCTTTGGAGTGAGGTTGAGGTATTCGCCAAGGCGTACTTTGATCCCAAGGGGAAGCAAGCCTCTATCCAGCATCCGTTAAAACAGGCGCATGATCGGTACAAGGAGCGTAAGCCGGAAGAGCAGGAATTGTTCAGGGGTGATCTGTCGTCCTATGTCACCGCTTACGATTTCTTGTCGCAATTGGTGAGTTACGACGATGCGGATTTGGAGCGCTTACATGCGTTTGCCAAATGCTTGTTGCCAAGGCTGCGCGGCAAAACCGATGGCGGCGATACCTTGGAAGGCATGGTGCGGCTGGCGGGGTACATAGTCAAAAACCCGAAAGAACATAAACTGAATTTAGACGGCGGAGAAGCCAAGCCCATGAAACCGATGGGGCCGGGTGGCGGGGAGCCGTGGGACGATCCTAATGCCAGGCTGTCAGCCATCATCAAGAAGATGAATGAGGTTTTTTCTGGGAATCTTTCGGATGCCGATTTCAGGGGGTACGCCACCACGCTGATCGGGAAAATGGTAGAGGACGCTACGCTGCAAGAGCAAGCCCAGGCAAACGATACGGCTGAATCATTCGGCAACGGGGCTTATGAGCAGAAATTGACGGGCGCAGTGGTCGATGCACTGGAAAGCCACAGCGCGATGGCGGATCAGGCGTTGAAACATCCGAAAGTGTTCAAGGGGCTTGCCAGCTTGTTGCTGGACGAGGTGTATAGGCAGTTGAGGGAAAAGGCGGAGGTGTAGCATGATGCTCAAGTTGCTCACCGGAAAGGTTCGCCTGCCATGAAGCCATTGCGCATTTTTATCAGCAGCGTTCAGAAGGAATTTGCCGCAGAACGTATCGCGCTGCGCGATTGGCTGCGCAACGATGCGTTGATGCACCGATTTTTCGAGCCGTTTTTGTTTGAGGATGTGCCAGCGGCTGACCGCCAGCCCGATGAGGTTTATCTGGATGAGGTGGCGGGGTGCGACATTTACATCGGGCTGTTTGGCGACGAGTATGGCTATGAAGATGCTGAGGGTGTTTCGCCCACTGAGCGTGAATTCGCCCAAGCCACTGCACGCAACAAGACCCGTTTGATTTTTGTGAAGGGCGCGGACGATGAGGTGAAGCACCCGAAGATGCAGGCGCTTATTCGGCAGGTTTCTCCGCAGTTAATTCGCCGTCGTTTCGGCAATTTGGAGGAGCTCCGCTCGGCACTATATGCCAGCTTGATCGAGCACTTGCAGCGGACGGGTGCCATTCAATCGCTGCCATTCGATGAGCAGCCGTGCCTTGATGCCACGCCTGATGATCTTGATGCCGAAGCAGTCGGGAGATTCATTCGTGCGGCACATTATAAACGTCAGTTTTCGTTGCCTGAAAATACGCCGGTTGGTGACGTTCTTGATCATCTGAACTTGGTTCGGGATGGTCGCCCTACTCACGCGGCTATCCTTTTATTTGGGAAGCATCCTCAGCGCTTCGCTTCTTGTTCTGAAATCCGCTGTATGCATTTTCACGGCACGACGATCCAGCGGCCTGCACCTTTTTACCGAATTTTCAAAGGCAATCTTTTTGAACAAGTTGACCAAGCGGTGGATTTTGTTCTTTCCAAAATTGACTTGAGTGTAGGTACTCGTGCAGAAAGTGCGCAAGCGCCCACGCGATATGAAATTTCCGCCGGATGTCATTCGCGAGGCGATTGTTAATGCGGTGGCGCATCGGGACTATGCGCATCAAGGGGCTATTCAGGTCTCTGTTTTTGCGGATCGCATGGAGGTGTGGAATCCGGGCGAACTTCTCGCCCCGCTGACGCTTGAGCAACTGCGCAAGCCGCACCGTTCGCTAACCCGTAATGCTCGGGTGTGCGAAGCGCTTTATCTGGCAGGCTATATCGAGAAATATGGTACGGGCACGCTGATGATGATTCAGGAGAGTATCGAGCACGCTTTGCCGGAGCCAGATTTTGATCAACCACCCGGTGAATTTGTGACGACGCTCTGGCGCGACTGGCTCACTGCACATGTGCTGGCAGGTATGAGTTTGAATGATCGTCAAAATAAGATCATTCCTCATCTAAAAATGAGTCGGCAGATCACTAATGCCGAGTATCGGCAAATAACCGGCGCGACTGAAAGAACCTCCGCCCGTGATTTGGATGATATGGTGAAAAAAGGTTTGCTGACGAAGACTGCAAAAACCGGGCGCGGCACGGCATACCGCTTGGTGCAAAACCAGCCATAAACCAGACAAACCCGACGTTGGATGAACCCGACATAAACCGGACAAAGCAGACATCGCCGACTGTAACCGTGCTGGGGTAATCAGAGGAGGATGAAAATTAACTGACCGTCTGCACATCTGCAATTGGCGCTTGAATCCAGCTCAGGTTGAAATAACAACTGGGGCCTGTATTTTTGCCGCGACTGCACTATAAAGGTCAATATCCGTTTCCGGTGTGCGGATGGAGACGATCAAGCTGTAGTGGGCCGGAAGATCATAATGTTCCAATTTTTGGCGAGTGCGCCACCAGCCCATAGCGGGATAAACCGCAAGCCCCCCTCGGCTAGCCAGTTCGGCAGCAGTGCCTTCCCATACATCCTGATGCAGCGATCCTTTATGTCGCTGATCACCAAGCCACCAGTCTGCGTCTTGAGGAGTTGTATGTTGCCCATTATCTTCCATGGCGGCGGCTGCATTGATTCGCGCGAGGAAATTCTCATCGGACTCTTGATGGTGGCGCACTTTGAAGCGCAAGCGGTGGGAGGGGTAATGATATTTTGAAGTCGAGCCACGAGCAGAGGGATTAGGCTCGATGAAGTAGGAAAGCGTGACTCGCATTTGCACCTGAGTTGCGCCGAGCGCTTCCAGCTCATCTTTTGGCCAAGGCAGCTCATGCAAATTCATATCGCGAGTCTTGATCGTGCCTCCGTCTTTTTTGTAGGGGTGGACCTGGTCTTCGACGATCAATGTCAGCGAATTGGCCGCACTCCATAATGCATGCTCCAGATCAGGCACTCCCCAGCCGCAATGACGCACAAGGTTGATGTAATCGTTCTTGGTGTGAGTTTTCAAATACATTTCTCGCATGGCATCTGTCCATTCTGCGGAATGAACGATAAGCGCGCGAATAGTTTCAGGACGTAGTTGTGGGTAGGCTGCCATCAGTTGCGCCGCCATGCGGGCACATAAGGCAGATGCTGCGCTAGTGGCGTTGGTGGTGGTGAAAAGTTTTTCGGTATGTTTGAAATGCGTGGTCAGCAGGTTGAGGCTGGACATTCCTGTCGCACCGAGCGCATCTTTCCCGACATTGCCGCCTTCAAATACAACATCGGGTTTCAGCGGCCAAGCTCTATCCCAAGCAGCCGAAGTCGTCGTGTACGGACTGATTCCTCCCGATGGTGCAACCGGTTCAATGCTGGCTTCTTCCGTTTCAACCTTCTCTGTGAAAGCACCCACCGTCAGCGCATTCCAAGCTTGGCCAGGATCGTGAATTAGATTAGTCGAGAGACTGTCAGGGTATGTGATCCATGCGTGATGCTCTCTGGTATTGCCAGCAGCCAACACAATCAGTCGTGGAAATAGGCCACCACCCAGAGCATCAGCCGCCAACGAATCCACCATGGAAGACCACGAAGAGGGGCGTCCACGATCCCGAAAATCGGTGGCCGTCACCGCCGAACTGAACACGCGCAGACGTTGTGGCGTAGCGACTTCTGGACGGCTTACCGCTTCCGCAAAAAGGTTGGCATGGAACTCATTGTTTCCTGTGTTGGCTCCCTCGCCCTGTGTGAGTTTGACCGATTCCAGAAGGTGATCAATTTGAATCGGCATCGCCGTTGCAAGCGCATCGGTCAAATCGCCGTAGATGGCTATACCGGCCAAGCCCGTGCCGTGATTGCACTCGTCATCCTTGCCCCATGCGAGTTCAACGGTATGCAGGTCATCGCTCGTCAGCACAGGTGCGAGCAAAGGATGTCCACGGTTTATGCCACTATCGAGCAGGCAGACGCGAGGCACATTATCTGTGTGAACAGGAAAGGTTGTCCGCGCCAGCAATTCATCTTTCCAGTCCTGCTGTACCTCGGTATTCATTCCGTCAAATAACTCAGCCGTTTCCTTAGCGCGGCGTAGCTCGGCCACACAGTTCAACGTCATTACCGTCTGGGAAAACTGGCGTTCTGAACCGTGCATCATGACGACGGTTCGCTCGGGAAAATCTACGCGGCTTGTGCTGACCGTGCAGCCGACCGCAGAGGCCAGCTTGCGGAAATCCTCTACCACGAGTTCAGGGTTGCCGCGTTCGGGTAGCCACACTTCCCACCAGAATGCCTCGTCTGGATTTTGTGGGAGCAGTGCCGGATCATCCGTCCACAGCGCGCGTAGTTCGGCTGCTCGTATGGATTCGATGGTGTCCAGCAATGCTTGATGTCTAGGCTTGCCTGTTTTACTTTCCTCTTCCAGATAGCTGGTCACATATTTTTCAAAATGCGCGAGCTTGCCATCGGGCACGAATACGTTGGCGTAGGTGTATTCCCCTTCATCGCGGATGCTCAGTAATTCTATGTGCTGCGTATCGTTAGCGAGACTTTCAAATGCCAGCGCTATGCCGGGTTGGCTTTGAAACTGGATTTGTAGGCCTACACCACCTTCAAGCCCCATAACCTGCTGTGATGCAGCCGCCCAGTCGGCAATCGGCTTGAGTGCTTCGAGTTGTGTTTGCAGAGATGCGCCGTGTTGGGCGCGATTTAACTCTGGGAGTTGTGGCGATTCTCCACGATTACTGCGGGGAGTTGTGAACGGCTTGGCTTCGGAAGTATTGGATAGGACGAAATGCGGGCGTTTATCTTGCGCTTCATTCGTCATGGCTTGGCGGCTCGCTATTGTTGTGGGCAAGCTTGCCGCTGATCAATTTCCGTTCTTCCAGCATGCGCACCAAATCGGTTTCAGCAACCGTGTCGCGGTCGTGGATGATGCTGTCTTTGATCGCCTCGTCGGCAGCCCTCGAAATTTCCGCATGACTTAATCCCGCTGCATGTTCGGCAATTTTGCTCCAGGCAAAACGTTTGGACTGAAACCCGACCAGTCGCGCCTTGAGTACCGAAATGACTTGCTCCTGATTGGGCAGGCCGTATTGAATCATGTCGTCAAAACGGCGGAACAGCGCATAGTCGAGAACATCCGGGTGGTTGGTCGCGGCGATAATCACGCTATGCGACTGATCCTGTTCGATCATTTGCAGAAAGCTGTTAAGCACGCGCCGAATTTCGCCCACATCGTTGGCCATACCTCGCTGCGAACCGATAGCGTCGAACTCGTCGAAAAAATAGATGCCACGCACTTCGGTAATGGCGTCAAAAACCTGCCGCAATTTAGCCGCAGTTTCCCCCATGTATTTTGTAATCAGTGCATCAAGACGAACCAGAAATAGCGGGACACCCAATTCCCCCGCAAGCGCCGCCGCCGTCATCGTTTTGCCGGTGCCCGGCGGCCCCACAAAGAGGAGCTTGCGCCGTGGCGACAACCCATGTTCTTTAAGCTTGGCGAAAAAACGCTGCTCCTTGATCGTGCGCTTGAGTTTCATGGACACACTATCGTCGAGAATCATCTCGGACAGGCGGGTGTGGGGATAAGAAACACTAAGAAGGCCGACCAGTTCGCCGCGAGGTTTGTTGAGCGGAACCAGCTTGCCCGCCCCGGCCAGATTCTGGCTGCGGGATTTTGCAGTATCAATCATGTCACGCAGCTCTTCAGCCAGCTTCCCATGCCCCAACTTGGCCTCATGTGCGGCAACCTGCATGGCAATAGACAAAAAGCGCCCCCCATCACCCTCAATGTGTGACCTGAGAAGTGCTTTGAGTTGCTCCGCGCTTGCCATTTTCTCTCCAATCTTGCCGTTTCAGAATTATACAACTCTATTGATGGATCAACGGGGATAGCAACATTAAGTTTTCTATCGACTATTGGAGGCAAGGAATGCCAAGAGCCACAGAATCTAATGGCACGATGCGGGCTACGAAAAGCGCAAATCACCTTTCCTGAAGCAGTTACTGGAAACAGGATTTATGAAACAAATTGTTGCCACACCATGGTCTTTGTCAGAAAGGGCGCCAGCACCAGATAAGCTCTTGTCCAACCAACTTTTTGTAGCGCCCTGATTGGATTGCTTGCAACCAATGAGCGTTTCGATTTCTTTCATTTGCCCTCATTCCTGATGATGTGGTTAAGCTGCCCGATTGCCTTGCCAATAAATGTCGCCTCGCGGCGTATGGGAAGCAGTTCCTGTTCAATGTCTCGCACCATGTCCGTTTCCCACGGCTGCGCCAGCTTGAGCAATGCCTCCAAGTTGTACCCGTGCTTGTCTTTGGGTTTGCGGACAATCTTCTTTGTCATCCGACGAGTTTTTGCGGCCTTGGATCCGTACCAGTGAACCTCGTACCATATTACGCTGAGCGTGTTGTCCCGCATTCTGGCTTGTGCGTATAAAACGCTCTTGCTCCCCCAAGGCTGAACCTTGTTTTCTGCCATGACAAAATCAAAGTGTCGCTTGCCTAGACCTGTTGCCATCGTTTCAAGTGTTTCCACTCTGACTCGCAGAAGATTGATTGAGCCTCTGACTTCTGTTGCAGTGATGAAGTTATCTTCCATATTTACCTCTACCCATACAAAAAAATAGTAATTTTATTGTGTGGCGGAATCGGTCGTTTCCGCGCAACTTTACATCAAGGCGCTCCGTCGGTTCCGCGCGGGAAACGTACCTGTTTTACAGCGTAAAAAAGATGCGCATGTACCCAATTTACAGAAACTATCCACATAACAATCATGTAGATAATGGTGTACCTGTTTTACCGAATTGCTTTAATGAGCGAAACGCTTTACAGATCGGCACACAAACGTACCCGTTTTACAGCACCCGAATAAGGCGCGCGAACCGTTTTACAGAAATTATTCAGATAACATTCATGTAGATAATGGCGTACCCGTTTTACCTGATTGCTAAATCAAAGTGCATTCGTTTTACAGAGCGCGCTCTGCTGATGTCATTCCTGGCGCGAATGATGGGATTTATTGCGCAAGCCGATAAAAGGTCGGGGTCGCATTCTGCGCGTCCACCTCGATCCGATATTCGGGGATTGAATTATCGTTAAGTGCCTGCACAAATTGTTTGAATTTACGGAAAGGCGACGTACCGCCCGTCAACTGGTGTAATTCATTGATGGATATAGTCCACGGACACCACTCGCCACAATGTATTTTGGCGAGGATGTAGGTCAGCCTGTGCAATGGTGTGAGCGAGAAATAGCCTGGGTGCATGGCGCATACATGTGTCCAGTCTGTCGCCAACCGATAAAGTTTCTCGGGCAGCGCTATATTCACGGCCTCAATGCGCCCGTCGCGGTCAAGTTCTGCCTCGTAACAAATCAAATTAAAACTGTCACACTCATTGATTCCATGTGGATGCGGTATGTTCGTAGCTAACTTGCTTCCGGCCAACCTCTCAAGTGACTGGGCCAAACTATCGTACTGAGCACCACCGATACTGCGTTTGCTGAAATCAAAAAAATCGCGTGCGGCAAATCGCAGGTTACGGCTCAAATCCATTTCCTTCTCATCAAACATGGCATTTGCCAGCCAGCTCGTGCAGTAAATCAAGATATCGTAATCGCGGATGGTCGGAAGCCCTGCCGCGCTGGGTGTTACCTCAATAAACTTTCCGTCGCACTCAAAGCGTCGCGCTTCTAACTCTCCGACAGATAGTGCAAAAGGCGTGCAATAGACAGGATTGCTGGAAGTATCAACAGCACCCAACGAACCATCGTGAAAAATGCCGGTAAAAATATCGGAAAAGTAAATGTAAGTGAAGGAAGCTGGCGAAATGAGAATTGGCATTGATGGATGTCCTGATGATAAATGTACTGGAAGCATAGTTGGTTCTGCCCAGAAATAAAGGCAGATACTCTGCATTTTTGCAGAGTATCTGTACGCGAATTTAATTTCATGGATCGTAATTATTCTCAGACGTTCTGTGGACGTGCTGACATTGTTATGCGGTTGCTAACTTAAGTCTCAGATGTGCTGTGGATGTGCTGGAATAGCACGGCGCTGAGTTTATTTCATACCGCCCTAGATTTTGGCGCAACTTTATTCCGGTGGTGAAGTTGCGCCGGCCATTTGCGCAGCTGAGTTGTTGACGACGGAGCAAACCGCATATGCAACGCATTGTCTAGGTTCGATTGTTGAGGCGAATGTATGGCCTGTAAATGAAAGCGAGCGGCAGTAGCCGCTCGTTTATTTAGTGCATGCATAGTCAGCGATTACTGTTTGGCGTCACCTTCACTGGGGTCCAGACGTGTCCTGGCTTGGTCGTTGGAGGAAGGGGCCGGCGGTCAGGTACCGTGGTGTAATTTGGCTGCTTGCCGCCACGCGGGCCGACCTCCTGGTAAATTCCGCCATTTTTGCCAGTGTTTTCACCAGGCTTTTTTGTCGTAGTCATGTTGTACTCCTTAGGTAGATTGACGTTGATTTAACGGACATTGGTTCAAGGACAACAGATTGTTGTTCCACTGACCATCACCATGAGTCCGAAGATACGGTTCTTTCCCCGCTTCGCGAACTACGCCAATGTCAGCGCGTTTTCGGTTGATCGAATCAAGTGTATAAAACGTGTTGGTCTTGCTGTCGATGCTCGCAATCACCCTTTCACGATCCCACATCCAGTTTGCCGCCGGATTGCCGAGATGCGTGATGTGTTCGTGCGGGCTCTGTAGGAGGGGCTTCAGAATACAAGTTACTAGTACGTCTGCCATGCTATTTCCTTTCTTGCTTGCGCCAGGAGCGTCATATATAATGTGACGAACCCGTCATGCTCCTGGGCAAAAGAGAGACCCCTTAGGGTCGTGACGAGTTGGTCAATGCAAACTATACGGAATCGTCATGATAATGTCAACACCCCCATCCGCTATTTTTCCAGACAGATTGCGTAGAGCGCGTGAGTATCGCGGACTGAATCAGGCGGAATTGGCGCAGAAAGCTGGAATGCAGCCTTCCGCGATTTCACACTTTGAAACCGGTACCCGAAAACCCTCCTTCGATAATCTGCGCATCTTGGCTGATAGTCTTGATGTCACTACCGACTACCTTCTTGGCCGCGTTGAAGAGTTTAAAGCTCTCGCTGGCGCAGATCGCCTGCACCGACATTACGAATCACTTCAAGGATCGGACCGGAAGATGGCAGATGAACTAATAGATATGTTAGCCAAACGAGCCCAAGCGAAAGGCAAATCGTGATCAAAAGCGATCCTTACGCGTTTGCCACGATCGCTGCTGAACAAATTGTAAAAGGTCTTGGTATTGCCACGCTGCCCGTTGATCCAATTAAGATAGCGCGCGAACGAGGAATTGAGGTTGTCGCAAAGCCAATGGAGAACGAGGGTGTTTCAGGAATGTTGGTACGGTATGGCAATGAGTTTGCGATAGCGTACGCTACACACCTCCAGAATGAAGGATTTGAGAATTTCAGCGTTTCCCATGAACTAGGACACTACTACCTTCCTGGACATGTGGAAGCCGTAATCGCGGGCGACAACGGCTCTCATGTGTCGCGAGCGGGATACTCGTCAGGCGACAAGTACGAAGCCGAGGCAGATCGCTTTGCCGCTGGCTTTTTAATGCCACGCTATTTGTTCTTCCCTGAGCTTGAAAAAGCCGGGAGTGGTCTAGCCGCAATCGAGGTTCTAGCTGGACTTTGTAAGACCTCCCTTCATGCGACTGCGATTCGGTACACGCAATGCACCCGCGATCCGCTTGCAATAGTTATAAGTCGTGGAGGAATCATCGATCATTGCTTCCTATCTGAGGCCTTCAAGAATATCGGCGGTGTTGACTGGATCAAGAAGAAAGAAGGACTGCCACACAATACTGCCACATTCGCATTCAACAAGATTTCGAACAATGTGCGACTAGGTATCCGAATCGAGGAAACTTCCAATATTCAACAATGGTTCGGAGGATCACGCAATATTGAGATCCGCGAGGACGTTATTGGACTTGGCCGATACGGAAGGACTCTTACCGTATTGCACGGAATCGATATACCAGACGCTGATGATGAGGAAAGCGAACGATCCCTCATTGACTCTTGGACTCCCCGATTTAAACATAAGTAATTTGTGTTTTCTGGCAATCGTTATAAAGGCGAACTCAACCGGAGCAGCTATCAAACATAACCAATAGAGGTATGGCCATGGACGCAAAGGATCCGAAACTAAAGGCAATCTGGCGTAAAGCGAACCCGCCGGTTGTTTTTCGTCGTGGTGGCTCAACCCCCTTGTTGGTACGTCTACCTTTTGCCTCAGACAACTACGCGTGGCTGCGAGATGAAAAGAGACATAAACCAAAATGGAATGACCAGTTTAAGTGTTGGGAGGCACCTATAGCTTGGTATGACTGGCTTGCTGAGCGTCTCGTAGATAGGTTTCAAGGCGTCTACTTAATTCAACTTCATCGAGAACAGCAAAAATGTGCGCCTGCTTGCTGGAACGCTACTGGGCTTCATTGCGAATGCTCATGCATGGGTGAAAATCACGGCAATGGTCGTCCAGGCAAGCAGTGGCATGAGATTTCTGAAACTTTCGCTTTCGAGTGGGGGCCTCGGAAATACGCTTGCAGGCTGTTATTGCCAAACACTCGGTAGTAATGTGACAACAAATCGTACAGGGCTAACCTTCCATAGGGTGTGCGGCTGACATTGAATATTAACTAAAGCGTTATGTCTGCTTTCCCGCACAATGAAGAAGCGCCAAGGCGCAACTACCGAGGTCTGTTACGGCCGAGATCGGGGCGCTCATGGTGATCTTCTCGACCGCCTCCTTGTGGCACACAAGAGATGGTCAAATCCCCATGTTGATCAAACCGCGAATGGCAGCTTACTATGGCATAAAGCCGCACTTCGACAACATTGTCCGCCCATTCCATCTTTCTCAAACGCAATCGCACCGTGGAGGCCTGTGCCTGTGGGGTCAACATTACACACCTCTTTCCCGCAGCGAACGCAACGGAAGCCTCGTCCTGGAGTGGTTCATAGCTGGTTTTTGTGCTCTAACTGCAGGCACATGCGTTTGCGAACTCGGGCTACTATTTCATCGCCCTTTGCCTTTGAGGTTGGATCAACAACCAATTTAGAGGTCGATGCGATCTGCTGTTCGCGCACTTTGGCCGACTGCCTGCGAGCCTGCACTTCGAAGCATCGGGCGCGCTTGAATTCGCCGCCAGCCACTTTTTGCAGCCACAGCACAGGATTGCTGACCTTCGGCTGTTCACCACGGTTGCCCGCGTCGATGCGGCCAGCTAATTCATCGAAAAGTTCTTGAGCGTACACAGTGTCTGCGATGCCTGCATGTTGCAGAATAACTTTGAGTTGGGGAAGATACCGAGTGATGCTTGGCTCGATTATCAAGTTATCAAAAACACCACCACCGCGCGCTGTGGCGGGTTCACTGCCGGCCGCGCTTGTGTGCGCTGGTAGTGGTGGTGTTTTTAGTTTCAGTATTGGTTGTTTTTCGTATTGATTAGAGTGGGGGGGTTGGCCGGGTGCGGGAGAGCCGACCCCGGCTGAGCCGGGTGCGGTCACTTCATTGGTTTCGAGACCAAAAACGCAAAACTCCCAGGTTGTTGCAAACCTCCCAGTGTTGCGAGTGTTGATCAGTCGCAAATAGCCTGCACCTCGAAGTTCTTTGGCGACGCGTGTCCACCATTCCTCTCCTCTTGGTTTGCCTGGCCTGCGCGAGAATTCGGTTTGAATTGCCGATGGTCGCACCTGCCAATTTTGAGGTTTGCAGGCCAACCAAAGTCCGACCGCAACGGCATCAACGCTCAGCCTAAAATCATTAACGAACTCGTTGGGAATGATCTCCCAACCTTTTTCCGGTTTCTGGATGCGGACAATACTCATTACTCACTAGCCTGGCTTGTTTGCTCGCGCAGCTCCTTGACTGTAAGTCCACGGCTTTGTGCATCCCATGTTTCGCGCTTTGTCGGCCTCCCAGTCTGCACGCTACATCGTTTGCGAAGAGGCTTGCAGCTTTGTTCGCACTGTAAGATTCCATCTGTCAGGTAGGTCACAAGATCAGACGTGAATACGAAAAGTCGTCCGTGATCGCTTCGAACCCTAACTGGGAACTGCCCCCTGCTGCGTGCGACATAAGAAGCTTCTCGGCTCAGGCCGATAATAGCTCCGCACTCCACTAACGATAGCCGGGCTGGATGCTTTTCGATAATCGCTGCAACGACTGGATTTATTGCGGTTGTATTTGATATGGATTGCAAGTAGCAATACCCTTCTAGCCATAGGCTTTAAGAGCATTTACTACCTACAGGTGCTTCTGCAGGGAGAGGGTGAATGCGATAGTTAGTTTATTTGACACCAGCTTCCCGGTGAGCATGCTACATGCAACAGTTCCTTCATCATTACTGATGATTATTAGCTGGCCGAGTCGATTTCGGCGGGGAACTCTTTTGTTTCTGGACGCTTTAATTGTCGCTGCCACGCGGTAGGCGATTCCACGCCTTTTGAGTCTTGCTACTACTGTCTGCTTCTGTTTGATACTGTCAAAATTGATCGACGTGGGCATAATATAAATGGTTGACATGGAAGTCAACCATACAATTCCACCGCACTTAGCCACAATATAGAGCTGACTGTTTGGGACAAATTTGGGACACTCAGCGTCCGGATATGGCGGAAATATGCTGAAATATACTGTAAGACCATGCAAGTAAAAAACCCGCTAACCTTACAGATTAACGGGTTTAAATTGGTGCCGCTTGTCGGATTCGAACTGACGACCTACCGCTTACAAGGCGGTTGCTCTACCAACTGAGCTAAAGCGGCAAAAAGTGACGCGAAGATTCGCTTCAGGAAGGTTTGGTAGGTCGTGGCAGATTCGAACTGCCGACCAACGGATTAAAAGTCCGCTGCTCTACCGGCTGAGCTAACGACCCCTTTCGCAAAGGAGCGCGAATTATACGGATTTGCCACCTGCTGTCAACGCGAAATACCGCTTGCGACAAGGCTTGCACGGCTATGCCGCATGGTACGCCGTCGGATCATCCATACCGGCAGCGGCAAATCCGTCACGGCGCAGCCGGCATGAATCGCAGGCGCCGCAGGCGCGCCCCGCTTCATCAGCCTGATAGCAGGAAACGGTCTGGGCATAATTCACGCCGAGCGCGCTGCCTTGCCTGATAATTTCCGCCTTGGACAGATTCAGCAGGGGCGCATGCAGGGTGAGCGGGTGGCCTTCGACGGCAGCCCGGGTAGCGAGGTTGGCCATGCGCTCGAATGCCTGGATGTAAGCGGGACGACAATCGGGGTAACCGGAATAATCCACCGCATTCACGCCGATGAAAATGTCCTGCGCCTGCAACACTTCGGCCCAGGCCAGAGCCAGCGACAGCATGATGGTATTGCGCGCGGGAACATAGGTCAGCGGAATACCCTTGGTGGGCTGTTGCGGCACGGCAATGTTGTTATCGGTCAGCGCGGAGCCGCCGAATCCGGTCAAGTCGATCTTCACCACGCGATGTTCGTGCGCGCCGAGCATTTGTGCGACGCGCTGCGCGGCAGCCAGCTCGGAGTGGTGCCGCTGCCCATAATCCACACTCAACGCATAGCAGATAAAACCTTGTGACCGCGCCATGGCCAGCACGGTTGCCGAATCCAGCCCACCCGATAGAAGCACGACGGCGTTTTTCATCGCTAATGCCCCGGAGCGTTGTTCCACAGCAACTTGTGCAATTGCAGCAGCATTCTGACTGGCAAGCGGTCGCGCAATACCCATTCGGCCAGACGTGCAGCATCCAGTGTGCCGTGCGCCGGCGAAAACAGCACTGCGCATTTCTCGGGCAGACGATATTGCTGCAGGATTTGCCTTGCCCATCGGTAATCGTTCTCGTCGCACAGCACGAATTTGATTTCGTCATGCCCGGTCAGCAGCGATAGATTCTCCCAGCGGTTCTTTTCGGCCTCCCCGGACGCGGGGGTTTTGATGTCCACCACGCGCATCACGCGCGCATCCACTTCGCCGATATCCAGCGCGCCGCTGGTTTCCAGCGACACCTCATAACCTGCATCGCACAGCGCAACAAGCAAGGATTGGCAATTCTTTTGCGCCAGCGGCTCGCCGCCGGTGACGGTCACATAATGCGGCGCATATTCTGCGACCCGCTTGAGAATATCGGCAATGCTGCAATCTTGCCCGCCGCTGAAAGCGTAAGTGGTATCGCAATAGACGCAGCGCAACGGGCAGCCGGTTAAACGAATAAACACCGTTGGCAATCCGATGCGGCTGGTTTCGCCTTGCAGGGAATAAAAAATTTCGCTGATGCGCAGTTGCGACACGTTACTGATGGAGCCAGCAGATTGCGGGAGCAACTGCGCGTCTGAATCTTGGTAAGGCATGGCGCCTACCTGGAAGCTGGGATAAGTTTTTTGGCCTTGGCAGCGGCTTCGCTGTCAGGGTATTTGGCGACAAGCTGCTTGAGTGTTTTTTGCGCGTCCGCGTCCTGCTTCAATTCCCGCTGGCATTCGGCGATGCGGAACAACACATCAGCCGCTTGGGGTGTGCCCGGGAAAGCCTTGATCAACCCCTGGTAAGTATCCAGCGCGCTCTTGTAATCATTCAACGCGAACTGTGCGCTTCCCATCCAGTAATTCGCGTTGGGAACATGTACCGAGTCGGGGTATTTGTTGATAAATTCCTGAAATGCTGCAACCGCGTCCGCAAATTTCCCATCCCGGAACAAACCATAAGCAACCTCAAAAGCGCGATTCTCCAAGGCTGGATCGAAGGGATCGACTGGTGTGTCTGCCGCAGACAAATCGGCATTGGCAGCAGCGGCTGCGGCCTCCTCTTTGGATTCGAAATAACGCAGGCGCGTATCCAGATCCACATAAAAATCTTTCTCGCGCTTTTCGGCATCCTGCAAGCCGCGCGCCAGCTCTTCGTTTTGTCCGCGCAGGTTGCGGATTTCACGGTTCAGGGCTTCGATTTGCCCCTGCAAATCCATCAGGGATTTGTTTTGCCGGTCGGCATCGCTTTCCAGTTTAAGTACGTCGCCTTCCAGTTTGAGCACACGCTCCTCAAGTTGCCGGATCTGCTTGCGCGCATCGTCATCCGAGAACAAACCCGCATGGGCGGGGATGGCAATACACAAGGCCAGCAACAAGAGAGCGCGTTGCTTCAGCATCGTTTTACTTCGCGTAATTCAGATCGGTGCGGCGGTTCTGTGACCAGGAAGCCTCGTCATGACCGGATGCCCTGGGTTTCTCTTCGCCGTAACTGACGCTTTCCAGTTGATCTGCACTCGCGCCACCCAATTCCAGCATCTTATTCACGCCATCTGCGCGCCGCTGGCCGAGACCGAGGTTGTATTCGTTGCTGCCACGCTCATCGCAATTGCCTTCCAGCCGCACTTTGCGGTTGGCATGTTCGCTCAAATACTTGGCATGCGCCTGTACGACCGGCTTGTCTTCATCTTGGACGACGGCCACATCAAACGGGTAGTACACGCTACGGTTGGCCAGAATGCTGGTCGGATCATTCAGCGGATCGGCGGCAGTTTTAACTGGTGCGGCAGGCGCCACTTTGGGCGCTTCTGCCTTGGCTGCTGGCGCAGATGTGGATGCAGCCGGCGCTGCAGCTACAGGCTCTTTCTTTGGTTCGCTGGCGCACGCGGCGAGCAAATTGACCAATACGATGCCGATAATGAGTTTTTTCATGATGTTTCCTTTCGCTGGATTTAAGTTAAGGATAGGGCCCCCAGACCGGTTCGCGTGCATCGCCGCTTTGCGTAAACATGTGCTGCTTGACGCGGCCGTCGCTGGACACGGTCGCCAATATACCACGATCACGCGCCTCACTGGCAAACAGGATGAGCTTGCCGTTGGGCGCAAAGCTGGGTTTTTTCTCCCATCCGCCTTCGGTGAGCAGGGAAATCTGCCCGGTCTGGAAGTCCTGCATGGCGATATGGAACCTGCCATTGAGGAGATGGGCAAACACAAAACTCTTGCCGTCCGGGCTGTGCCGCGGTGAAAAATTGGTGCCCTCGCCGAACGTCAGGCGCTCCGTCGGCCCGCCCTTTACCGGCATACGATAAATTTGCGGGCTGCCGCCGCGATCCGAGGTGAACAGCAAATATTGACCGTCCGGCGAAAAATGCGGCTCGGTATCAATTGCGCCGCTGAAGGTGATGCGCCGGATATCGCTGCCATCCGGGCGGGACAGATAAATTTGCGAGCTGCCGTCGCGCGTCAGCACGAGCGCCATTTGTTTGCCGTCCGGCGACCAGGCCGGCGCGCTGTTGCTGCCGCGAAAATCGGCCAGCACCCTGCGCTGATTGGTATACAGCGACTGCACATACACCACGGCATGCCCGGTTTCGAAGCTTACATAAGCAAGCTGGCCGCCGTCCGGCGACCACGCGGGGGACATGATCGGCTCGTTCTGCGTCAGCACGGCCTGCTCGTTATGACCGTCGCTGTCTGCCACAATGAGGCTGAATTTCTTCCCCTGCCGGTTCACGTAAGCGATGCGCGTGCTGAATACGCCCTTGTCGCCGGTCAGTTTTTCATAAATCAAATCCGCGATGCGATGCCCGATGGCGCGTATCTGATTTTCGCTTGCCGAGACCGCCTGGGCGATCAATTCCGTTTGCTTGACCACGTCCAGCAAACGAAAGCGCGCCTCGACACGGCCGCCCTGCGTTACAACCGTGCCGATCGCCAGCGCTTCCGCGCCGCGCACTTCCCAATCGGGATAACTGACCTCGGCGGGCACATGCGGCGATTTTCCGGTCGGGTCAACCAGCCTGAACAAGCCGCTGCGCTGCAAATCGCCGGTCACCACTGCGTTGATGGTCTGCGCGATCTTTTCATCGCCGCCGAACGGCACGATGGACACCGGAATCTGATGTTCGCCCGCACCGATGATTTCGATAGTCAATACCGCACTGGCCATTGATGCCTGCATCAATAACAACAATCCAGCCATGCCCTGCAATACACGCAACATCATAAATATCCCCTACTCAATCGGCTTGAATACAAGCTCCAACTCACGAAATCTACTGAACATCGCCACATCGGTTGGCAGCGGCAACGGCTGCGATTTCAGAATCGCGCGCTCCACCGCGTTATCATACGCCGTATGGCCGCTTGACCTGGTCAGCCTTGCGCCCAGTACCGTGCCGCCCGGCAGCAGCGTGACCGAAAATTCGGCACGCGCATCATCCGCCACATCCGGCGGCATCACGATGTTGCGGCGTATCTTGCTGACAATCTTGCCGGTGTATTCGTCTACCACGCGCCCGATTGCGGCGGCCTGTTCGGCCCGTTCACGCGCGGCTTGTTCAATCCGTTCACGCGCGACCCGTTCCGCCTGTTCGGCCCGTTCGCGTGCAGCTTGCTCGGCTCGTTCACGCGCGGCCTGTTCTGCAATCCTGGTTTCCATTTCCTGCTTGGTAGGTTTGGGTTTAACTTTTTTTTCGGGAATTGGAACAGGTTTCTTTTTATCCGGCTTTACCTTGATCGGTTTGGTTTCCGCTTTTTTATCCGGCAGGGTGATCTCCGGCTCGACAATTTTTTCCGGTTGCGGTGGCGCCACTTCCGGCCCGACAATTTTTTCCGGTTGCGGCGGTGGCGCGACCTCCTCAATTTTAGGCTGGACGGGCGGCGTGTCCATTATATCCGGCAGGCTCCGCCACAACTCCACGCTCATCGTCGCGGGCGACAGCGTCTGCCAGGTAAAGCCAAAATACAGCAGCGCGAAAAATGCGCCATGCACCGCAACGGCCAGAATGCCCGCAGGCAGCTTGTAAGGCTCCGAATAGACTGCCGCGTTCATTTTCGGGCTTGCGTCAACAGGCCAACCTTTTTGATTTGTTGCTGTTGCAGCGCATCCATCACGTTGATGACTTCTTCGTAGCGCACGTTCTTGTCGGCGGAAATGACCACGGCCTGCTCCGCCTGCGCGCCCTGCCTGGTTTTCAGAATCGCGATCAGTTCGTCGCGCGACACCTTGCTTTCCTTACCGCTTTTCGCGTGATCGCGCAACGCCAGCGAGTTATCCTTTTTGATGATTACCTCCAGCGGCGCGGCCGGCGGCGCCAGCGACTTGCCCACGCTGGGCAAATCAACCTGTCCGGGATTCATCAGCGGTGCCGTCACCATGAAAATCACCAGCAGTACCAGCATCACGTCGATATAGGGCACGACGTTGATCTCGTTCATCAGGCGATTACTGGAGCGGCGATTATTTCTCATGGCTGGCGCTGCAACACGTTGGAGAACTCTTCGGTGAAACTCTCGAAGCGCGTGGCCAGGCGATTGATATCGTGCGCATAACGGTTGTAGGCGATTACCGCCGGAATCGCCGCGAACAGACCCATCGCCGTCGCTACCAGCGCTTCGGCGATGCCCGGCGCGACATGCGCCAGCGTCGCCTGCCCGACATTCGCCAGGCCGCGGAACGCGTTCATGATGCCCCATACCGTGCCGAACAGCCCGACATACGGGCTGACCGAACCGACCGAAGCGAGAAACGCCAGATGCGCTTCCAGCCGGTCCATCTCGCGCTGATAAGTCGCGCGCATCGCGCGGCGCGTGCCGTCCATCACTGCCGCAGCCTCCACGCCATGCTGCTTTCTCAGCTTGACGAACTCGACGAAGCCGGCGGCAAAAATGCGCTCCAACGCTCCCTGCTCGCGCCGTGTAGCGTCGCTTGACTGCTTGTAAAGCTCGTTGAGGTTGCGGTCGTGCCAGAACGCATCCTCGAACTCCCCCGTCAGCCTGACTTCGCGGCGGATCGCGAACAGCTTGAGAAAGATATACCACCACGACATCAGCGAGACCGCCAGCAGCAGCCCCATCACCAATTGCACCAGCACGCTGGCGTTGCTGATGAGATGTATAAACGACAAATCCTGCGTCACTTCCATTGCGATCCTTTCCCGATTAAACCCAGATTATCCACATGAGGTGTAGGAGCGCGCCCTGCGCGCGAACAGGCCCATAATCGCGCGCAGGGCGCGCTCCTACTTCCACTGCCTGCGCAACACCTCCGGCACGCTGACCGGCTTGAAGTTTCCCACCGAGACACACACCAGATGCACCTCTCCTTCCGTCAGCACTTCATCCCCGCGCCACACAGTCTGCAACAGATTCAGGCGGCTGCGCCCGATGTCCTTGATCTGCGCCGTCACCTCCAGCAGATCGTCGAGCAGCGCGGGCTTGAGATAATCCAGCTTGAGCGAGCGCACCACGAACACCACGCCGAATTCCTTCATCAATCCGGCATTGCTGTAACCGTGCGTGCGCAACCACTCGGTGCGCGCCCGCTCCATGAAGTTCACATAGCTCGCGTGGTACACCACCCCGCCCGCATCGGTATCCTGGAAATACACGCGGATCGGCAGAGAGAAAATCTTTTCGTGCTTACTCATGCCCCGCTGCCCTCATCATGTTGAGTCCCAATTTTACCAGCCCGCATTAAATTTCCGTCAGCTATTCAAATGCGGCAGGGTGCAGTAATGCATCCAGTTTAATTTGTGACGCACTGCGTCGCGAATTGGAAAGGCATCGCCCGCACACTAAGCATGGGCTTTCGTGTTTTTCACTCTCAGACACCTCCTGAAATGCGGCAAACTCAATTCGCTACACACTGCGTAGCGAATCTCTCCCAAGAAATCTGGGCAACCAGATAAACGTCGCGGCATGCATCACGTGCCACCGCTTTAGCCGGTTAGGCTTGCGCTCTAAAAGTTGCAATAATGAAATGTAGTAGGTTCCAACAATGCCCTGTCACCAACCCCGGCTATCCCGTCTTTTTGCCAAAAAGATAACAACGGTTTTGCCAGCGCACTGATTTATTTAATTTTTTAGCCAAATCAAAGTTTATTATCTTGCGCCTCTGATAATAAACACGGCTCCTGCTACACAAAACCGGGTTGACGCCCACCCCCCACAAATCCGGCATATTTTGCTTGCAGACATGCGCAGGGGGTTTGTAGAGGTCATAGGAAACGGCGGTAACCCACAAGTGTGGGACACTCGAATCCGGTATCTGCATTTTTCAGTTATCGGCACTCCAAACTTGGCATGCCATCCCAAGTTTTTCCGGCAAAAAGGCGACCATTGTTTCTCTTCGGTCTTTTCTTGCCATCCGCGCCCCATCCGCCCCACTGCTTGAAGAAAAATGCCACGCCATCTTGCTCGCATTGATCCTTTATTGTCTCCACCCACTCTGCTTTCATCGGCCTGGCATTGGGGCCGGATTCGCCACCGACAATCACCCAGTGGATGCCGCGCAAGTCAATTTCACCAACATCTTCCAGCAATGGTTCGACTGATAGAAACCGGATGCCCGCCTTAATTTCCCGCAGGTCATCAACCCGCTGAAGGCCGTATTGCCTATTTTCCACAGAAACGCCCAACCAGACATTGTCAGGCACTACACGTCCGCGCGACGAGAAATACTTGCGCATCCTAGCTGATCGCTTGGTCAAAATCTGATACGTGTGTTGTGGGGTGCGTTTGATCACATCAAACACCTGATCGAGAAACCCGAAAGGAATATCGTTGTGGAACAGGTCGCTCATTGAATTTACGAAATACGTCGTAGGTTTGCGCCGTTTCAACGGCTCTGCCAGCCGCTCGGGCAGAATGCTAAGGTTGAAACCGTTTTCATAACCCCTGGCACCCATGGCCTTTAGCCGCGTTGCCATAACCTCGGCGTAGCAGTGCTTGCAGCCGGGCGAAACCTTCGTGCAGCCTGTGGTCGGATTCCACGTTTGTTCTGTCCATTCAATAGTTGTTTTCTTTGTCACATTAGACTCCTTGCTGGAATGTGATGTTGATCAGCTTCTCTTCGTTGAATGTACCTTTTCGGCGCTTGGAATCATTGCTGTTAACCTGAACCAAGCTCTTTTCTTCCAAATCCTTGAGCATACTTTTCGGGTTCGTAAAAGGTGTTTCATTCAGCGCATAATCGTTCAACTCCTGATACTTGACCGTCCGCCCACGAAATTGTTCAAAAAGTTGCGGGCTGTATGCCGACGGGTCGTCGAAGCTGAACATGGTTGATTGATTAAGGTGCGCATCGGAAAAACAATAATCGCCATTTTTTGCGATTGTCTTCATGGCTTCCTTCATTTTTTCCAAGCCGAGATGATGCTGGCTTGCAAATACCAAATGATAGTCAATGGTATTTTTCGCTGAGCGCATCTCAAACGCGAATACATAACGCACGTTCGGCAAAGCGCGTAGTTTCTGCTTATACAAATCCAGAACACCACGATATAGCTCATGGGAAGCCCGGTGTCTTGCCAGTTCTGTTTTCCAGGAATCGTCACCGAACACCTCATTCAATATCACTTCGTGATTTGCGGCCTCTTCCGCACGGAATATTCTGCCGATTCCGTCCGAATCGAAATTGATGAGAACCTCAGCCGCATCACGGCTCAACAAATCCTTGATGTCGGCAAACGGGACGCCTTTTGCCCCGAAAGGATCAATGAACGCGAACAATGGCGATGCGGGAGAAAATGGATTTGGAATTTGGATTTTCAGTGCGGCCACCCCATCCACGAATGGCAAATTGAAAAAATGTATTTCCATTTGCGGATTGCCGGCATCGGTACCAAGCTTGTTTCTGAGGTGGTCAAACCTTTTTGCATCCTGCTCTATGAATACGCAGTGAATCTTCCCTGCTTTCCACTGGGCTCCCGCGCTTTGCAGCGCCTCACTTGCCGAGGAAATGGCGGCAACAGGAGAACCCGCCGGTGAATTGGTGTATTCGCCCGGCCCGGCAAACCCGTCAACGTACCAAAGGCTTTGCCGGAATTTTGACCGGCCCAGAATTTCAAACCAACGTAACAAATATGCCCGCAAGATGGAAATCTTTGCCAGCGTATGCGGGGGAGCCTTCCAAAGAACACTCTTTATTTTTGCGGACACTTAGACCTCACTTCCCGTCATCTCACCAGCCCTCTTTCAATATCGCGGAATGCATTGCGCGCCGCCAGTTTGACAGGATCAGGCACCAGAGGAAAGGTGGTGAGGATGTGGGCGAACTCGGCTTCGGTGAGGCCGTAGAGGTGGGCGATCAGACCGTCGAGTTCGGCGCGCAGGCGGGCGCGTTCGAGGGGTTCCAAAAGTTGGTGGTGTTTGAGGCCGACTTCCTTGGCGAGATCGTCGAATTCCGGGGTGGTGCAGATCAGGCGGGCGGCGCGGGTGAGAATAGGCGCGAAGTGCGGGTCATCATTTGTAAGTCGAGGAATCGGCAACTGGTACAAGTAGAAAAAATTCAGCGTGGTTGTGACCTTCTGCCTCAATACCCAATCAATGGCGAAGCTGTTCCAGATAGCGCAAACAAATAGTTGTGTTTTGCTATCAACAAGGCGCTCTCCATCTTCGTCGAACACCTTAACAGTTGGCAGTTTGTTGCCATGAAAAGCCGGGGAAATCAGCGTGGAAATCATTGTGCGAGTATCAGTGTTGCGCGCAATATCACGGAACCCAAGTCGGTAGCTTTGGTAGTCTAGCAACTGCCCATTATCGCCACGTCGCCCAAGTAATGCTTTCCTGCCTTCCTTTTCATCAACCCAATAACGCGGCTTCTCATAACCTACTTCAAACTGCCAAATCATCTTGCCTTCATACAACGGAAACTGTCCTTCACCCGGCTCTGTATTGAATAAATCCTTGCCATCGTTGGTCATGTGAAACTCGGCAGTAAATCCTAAATTCCACGCCCCTTCGATATCTTCGCCCAGCAATGGAAAGCGCAGCATTTTCTCGGCAATCTGCACGTCGAGGTCGCTCTTGAATTCCATCACCGAATGTGAGCCCGGCGAGAGGCGGCGGATGAGTTCCACATCCAGCCACAATGCGCCTTCGTTCGGGAAGCGGTCGAGTTCGGCCACGTCGTGGCGCATGAAGGCGGCGGGGAAGCGGAGGGTGCCGTTAAATCCCCCCTGCCCCCCTTTTGCAAAGGGGGGTAAGTCCTCAGCCACTTCGCCGCCTCCCCCTTTGCAAAAGGGGGATTGAGGGGGATTTGTTTTCTCGAACGTCAGCACCACGAACTTGAAGCTGCGATGCACACCTTCGAAAATCTCTTTGCGGTTCTCGAAGCAAAACAACCCTTCGATGTGGCTGTGATTGAACAGCAAGTCGCGCAAGCCTTTCGCACCGAGGTCGGTGTAGATGCCGCTGGGGATGACGATACCGCAGTGTCCGCCGGGGCGCAGCAGGCCAAAGCAGCGTTCGACAAACAGCTTGTAAAGGTTGAGGTCGGAGCCGGTTTTTTTGCCATTGACGATGGCAGACTGAAAACCGAATTCCGGTGCGGCGCGGAAGTAGGCGCTGATGTGCGGGAAGCGCGATTCGTAGTCCAGCCAAGCGGCGCGCACTTCGGGATTGACGAGCAACTTTTCCTGTTCCTTCTCGAATTCCTTGATGGTCATCTTGTTCTTACTGACCAGTTCGGAGTGGTCGGCAAAGAATTCCTTGGCTTGCGGCTTGAACACTTCCCACGGCGGGTTGGCCAGGATGATGTCGAAGCCACCGTTTTTCTGCATGATCTGGTCGAACATGTAGCCCCAGTGGAACGGAGTTTGTTCGTCGATATGGACGCGCTCGACTTTGATTTTTTTCGGCTTGCCCAACGCATTCTTGGCGGCATCCCAAGTGGCTTGCTCGTACTTCACGCCGAGCGCCTCGAACTGGTCGCGCAATAAATCGTTGAGCGTGCCGGTGGCCTCTTTCATGCCTTGGTCGATATCGTCGCGCAGACTGCGCAAGTTGACTTCGCGCCCCATCAGGTCGGCGGTGTGGCGGTAGGTTTCCAGCTTGCGGTTTTTATCTTCCAGCAGTTTGCGGAACGGGGTTTTGAACAGGTCGTCCTGTTTGCGCTCGAATTCGTGCTCGTCCACGCGCATCAGCCCCACCAGCGAGTTGCCGGGCAGGATATTGAAGTCAATGTTGGGCAGTGGCTCAAGCTCTTCCACGCGGCGCACCGACGCTACCATGGTCAGGAACAGGCGCAGCTTGGCGATTTCGGTGGCCTCTTGCATGATGTCCACGCCGTAGAGGTTGTCCGTGACGATGCGGCGTTTGATGTAATAGGCGACGCTGGGATGTTCCTGTTGAATCGTCTTCAACCAGAATTGCAGGGCATCGCTGCTGCCCATTTCGGCGCGCCCGACCACGGCGGAATAGATGTTGATGAGCACTTTGAGTGCGGCCACCAGAAACGCACCGGAGCCCACCGCCGGATCAAGGATGTTGATGGCGGGCAGCACTTCATGCACCAGCCTGAGCGCGGTGACGTTGTCCATCTTGGCCAGCATGTCCGGCACGCTGGCAAAGCTGATTTCTTTCAAATTCAGTTCGGGTATGGCAGGCGCGTGGATGCGCTCCAGTATCAGCTTGTGGATGCTGCGCTCGGCCAGGTAGTTGGTGATTTCCGGGCGGGTGTAGTAAGCGCCGAAGGCCTTCTGGTTGATGTATTTCTCGAAAATGTAGCCCAGCACGTCCGGGTTGATTTCGTCGGCATTGCCGCCGGGCGTGTCGTCCAGATTCCACGAGAACGAGGCGAACAGTTTGAACACGCCGTCGAAGGCGCGGTCGGGTATGCGCAGGGTTGTGCCCAGCCGGGGCTGCTTGTTTGCGTCGAGTTCCAGCGTGTGGTGTAGAAACAAGCCGCCGTTGAGATAGGGGATGTCGCCCGTCAGCTTTTGCACGGCGGGGGCGCGATCCTTCTTGGGTTTGGCGAATGCATCGAAGAACAGCGCGTTTAAAAATTCACCGAAAAACCTATCCTGCCCGAGCTGTTGTGAAGCGGCAAATTTCTTGGGCAGATAGTCGTAATCGGCGTTATCCAGAAAACCTTTTTTCTGCATGAACCAGACGAACATCAGCCGGTTGAGGATCACCGAAGCATACCAGCGGCGGTCGCGCTCGTCGTCTATGCCTTCGATTTCCGCGAGAAGGTTTTTGTGTTCATCCTGATAGGCGGTGAAAAAACGCTTGGTGGTTTTTTCCACATCCAGCGCGGATTCCATCCGGCGCGCCACTTCCAGTACGGGCAAGCGGCCGGAGGCATCCAGCTCGTAAAGCTCCACGACCATGGCCTGCAACTTGGAGGCGAACAGATCAACCGGCTGGCCGCGAAAGTATTCATGGCGGCGCGGGATGTTTTTGGGCTTGCCGGTTTCGCTATCCTTGGTGCGCTTGACCCAGTACCACAGGCTTTGGGTGGGCTTTTCGGTACGGTCAAGAAAGATCAGCAGATTTTCATAATGCGATTGCGACACCTGCCGCCAGATCGCCATGCGCTGCGTCTCATCCGGCCAGCCGGTTTCGGTGATGATTTCCAGCACGGCCACGCCAGCCAACTCGGCGACCATGCGCCGCTGGTAGCAGATGTCTTTGGCTGCATCGTTTCGCCAAATGCGCTCACCGGCGGGAGGATGGTTCCAGCCCAGCACGTCGGTGAACAGCAAATTGAAATTCAGTTGCTGGAGGTGGGTGCTGAATTGTTCGAGGTCGAGGGTGGACATGGGTTGGCGGCAGTTATGTCACAGGTTATGACGGCCTGTCATAACTTTGGTTATAAATCGGGTGGCTGCGTTAAAAATCATTACGTTGGGAATTATTGCTGCGTCATAACTCGTTATAAACCCGTCGTACCCATTGCCCGCAGCTTAGCGAAGAAGCCATGAACATCCTCATGAATTTCATCCTCGGTCATGGCCGCCGCGATGCTCTCTCGGATCAGTTCCACGGAAGGATTGCCATTGCGCAGAGTATGAAACAGCGAGCTGTCATCCTCGAACAGGATGCGCTTGCCATTCACTGCGCTGAATATATTGGCCGACACATTGCGCCAGTTTTTTCCTGATGCCAGCGTTAAATTTTGGTCAACAAAAAAGGTATTGATGGCGCTCATTGCTGATTGGACGAACAGGTCGTCATCCCCGCAGCTTAACAACCGCAGCGCCGCCCGCCTCCACGCCTCCGGCACAAGCAAGTAATTCTCGATGTTTTTGCGTTTCCATTCGGCCAGCGCCAAATCATCGTGGGCAGGATGAAAAGCCTCGTCGCTCTCATCGAAGTCAAACAACATCAACCTTCTGACCTCCGGCACAATTTGCCGCAAGGCCTTAAAGTGTTCATCGGCGCGGTCTTTCATATTCTTCTTGCCGCCACCGCCCATGGTTTTGAAACACATCCGCTCAATTTCGGCCAGCGCCCCGCAAGTGTCCGCCCAAGCCCGGAGTATGCGCTCATCGCTTTCGCCTTCCACGTAGAGGATATACGGCGAAGCCACCAGTTGCGTAATCTCGTCATTTGATACATCCGCCATTGCCCGCAATATCTCCGGGGTAGACTCAATGCGCTTGGGTTTGTGGTCCAACAGCGAAACAATCTGGCTGGAATCTACGCCTTTTGCAAATTCCTCCGCATGTGTGGCAATAAGAAATTGAACGCCTTTTTCCGCCGCCTTCCGCTTGAAGTAATCGAGTATTTCTCGCTGCAAATTTACGTGCAAGTGTGCATCCGGTTCATCCAGCAGGATAGTCGTCGGTTGATAGCCATACAAAAAGGCGAGCAAGGTCAAGGTTTGGTGGAAACCGCTGCCGCCGGCAATGATGTCGTAATTTTTACCTTTCTGCCGGTATTCGACAGTAATGTAAACATCCTTGCCCGGCTCATATTGCGGCTGCGAAATCTTGACGGAGAACCAGCGCTCAACAACCCTGGCCAACTCTTTCCAGTCACCCGGCGGCTCATAGCCCTTGATGACACGACCATCTTTCCCCCTGGGCGGAGCAGGACACACTCGAAGCAGCAGATTACGCAATACGCTGCCGGGCTGTCCCTTGCCCGCCTGTTGACGTACAGGCGCATCATCCAACCGCTTTTCTACAGGTTCCAAACCGGAGAACGGCGGGACGTAAGCGATTTTTGGCAAATCGCCCTGCTCTTCACAGGTTCTGAATTTAGCCCAACCGCCTGTAGGTATGGCATAAATAGTTTGAGGTGAGTGGTAGCGCAATTCGGCACCAAAGGAAGCTGCTTCTCCAGTCGCCCGTCGCCATTCAATCAATATTTCAATCAGTATGAATTCCTGCTTCTTTTTTCCATTTTTAATGGGATAGGCACGATCCGTCCGATCCTTCCAAAGCAGGTTGAATTCTGGAACTGGCAAAGCAGTAAAATTGGGCAGTACTACCTGAATACCCTTGTTGCCGCCTCGCTTGGAACGATGAAACTCGTCCACACAGAATTGCCAGATAGCCAGCGCTTGAAGCACTGTGCTCTTGCCACTGTTATTGCGCCCCACAAGCAGATCGAACTGTGTGAATTCGTAAGTCTGCTTGCCTATGCTTTTGAAATTGTGCAAGGTCAGCTTGGTAATCATCAAGTCATCTCCCTAAACATAAACAGCCCTTCAACCCGTGCTCTCATTACAACTTGCCCGCAGCCCCATCGAGCAAACGATCTTCGGCTCATGTTGCGCTGCATCATCTTCGGCGTAAGTGAGTTGATTTTCTTCGCGCAGGGACTTCACGGCCTCGCTCAGTTGCTCATCGTTTACGCCGCTGCGCATCAGGCGATTGAGCGTGTCGGCGGCGCTTTCCAGCAGGGGGCGTGCGTAGATGTCTTCGATGGCACGCTCCAGTTCTACGTCGGCGAACAGTGAACTGTGCAGGCTGCGGGCGTATTCCTTGAGGCGGTCATAGCATTTGCGGCGCGGGCTGGAGGGACGCCCCAAGCCGCCGCCTACGGCTTTGTCCTGAGTGACGGCCAGATTGAGTCCAATAGCGACCAGTTCGTGATGATTTTCGGCGCGCTCCAGTGCGAGTTCTTCGGGTGTGCATTCAGCCGCGCGCAGGATGGTGAATTGTGATTCGGTGATGGCATTGCCTTGCGCGTTGACCCAAGCGAGGTGATCGTTGCCTTCGGGGGATTTAACGTAGACCAGGGCGCTGTCGCCTAAAGAGTCACCCTCATCCCCAACCCTTCTCCCGGTGGGAGAAGGGAGCAGATTGTTCCCCTCTCCCATCGGGAGAGGGGCTAGGGGTGAGGGAAAACATTTGGCGGAATAAATCACTGGCGGCAGCGCTTCGATCTTGCGCGCCAATTCAGGGTTGTCTTGTGTAGCAGTTTTCCAGATTTGCCATGCGTAGGAAGCAAGGTCAACCTCGTCATCCTGATCGTCCAGCGCGCCAGCGGTTTGCAGCGAGAGCTTACGCAGCCGTTCTGCATCTTCATCCTCGAAGAAGGCTTCATCCGTACCGACCACTTCGGCGTTTTCATGCAGGCGCTGGGTGATGCGCGCACGCAGCTCGATGAGGAGTTCAATGCCGTCCGCAGGCAGGAAGGAATAGCAACGTATCTCCTCAGCCTGCTGGCCGATGCGATCCACACGGCCTGCGCGCTGAATGAGGCGGATGATCGCCCAGGGTAGATCGAAATTCACCACCACGGCGCAGTCTTGCAGGTTCTGGCCTTCAGAAAGCACGTCGGTACAGATCAGCACGCGCAACTCATCCGCCTTGCTCACTTGCGCATGATTGGATTGCGGCGAGAAACGGCAGGCAAAGGCATAAGGATCGGCAGAAGCGCCGGTGACTGCCGCCAGTGCCTTGATGCCGCGCGCTTGCAGGGCGCGTCCCAAGTAGCGCGCGGTATCGGCAAACTGGGTGAACACCAGCACTTTGTCTTTGCCGTGGGTGCGCGCAATGATTTCTTCCAGTCGGGCGAGTTTGCGGTCTTGTCCGGTTTGCCATGCACCGTAGCGCTTGAGCAGATCGCGCAATGCGTTAATGTCTTCCGCAAGATGTTCGCGCAGTTCCTTTTTAAACAGACGTGAGTCAACCCATTTGAAGCGTTTGCGGTATTCGTCCGCATACTGGCGGTAGATGGATGCGGCCTGGTTGTTCGTGTTGCTTTCGGTTTCTTCGCTCACGACTTCTTCAATCACACCGTCCAGCAAGTCTTCCTGCTCGGCATGCGAGCCTTCGGCATCTTCGTCGAAACGATCCGCATCAAGTATGCCCGCATCCAGCGTGCCGATGGGCAACTCCAGCCCGTTATCAATCGCGTGCAGATAAATTTCGTTGCGCAGAATATGGCGCTCGATGGATTGCATGAAAGAGAAGCCGCTCGATTCGAGACGCTTGAACAGGTTGGTGCGACAGAAACCTATCAATCGCTTGCGCGCCTTGCCGAGGTCATCCATCTGCTTGCGTTCGGCGGCGCTGGAGGACTTAAGCAGCAGAGGGTCGCCATATTCGCCCAAACCGTAGCGCGAGAGATGCAGGTTGTTGATGACCTCTACCACTTCCACCGAGTACAGCTTGGCATATTGGTCGGTGGGATCATTTTCATCCACGGCGAAGCCGAGCGATATCGGCTTGCGTGTCGGGAAATACAGCTTTTCGCCAGTGCGCACCTTGAGATAACGGCGGCCTGTTTCGGCATCCTGTTCGGTGTAGTGCTGGAGGATGAAGCTGCGCGTACGCCGCACCATGTAGAGGCGGATCAATTCGCGCCAGTCATCCAGCACGTCGCTTTTTTCCATCGCCAGAATCGAGTGCGGCGGGCATTGGTATTGCCGCTCGAATTGCGCGTCGGTCATCTCCTTTTTGCGCATGAAGTGTTCCGGGCGCACACCGATATTGGCGCGCTCTTCCACGAACAGCCGCAATTGCGCGGAAAGGTCGGTGAGTGTTTTGTTGTAGGGCGTGGCCGTCAGCAGAATGACGCGCGCATCGCATTGCTTCACATATTCGGAGATGGCCTTGTAACGCCTGCCTTCGCGGTTGCGCAGGTTGTGGCTTTCGTCGATCAGCACCAGACGGTAACGCTTGAGGTCTTTCAGTCCTCTGGTCTTGTGTACCACCTCTGTCAGCGACTTAACCGTGCCACGCAGACCATACTCCTTGCGGTAATGTTCCCACATCGGCACAAGGTTTTTCGGGCAGATGATGAGGGTTTCGTAGTTGAGATCGTCCTCCACCATGCGCGCCAATGCGGTGGCCATCATGGTTTTACCCAGCCCCACCACATCGCCGATGATGACTCCGCCGCGCCTGTGCAAGTGCCGTGCGGCAATTTTCACCGCCGCCTTCTGGAAGTCAAATAGCTCTTCATCAAAACGAGCCGGCAAACGGAACTGGCTCAAGCCCGCGCGCGCTTCGACGCTGAGGTGATAGGCCATATTCAGGTAGATGTGGTAAGGCGGCACCAGCTCTACACGCGCCCAGCTTTGTTCGATGACTTCGGCCAATTCGGCGGAAAGATCGAGGCACCAGCGGTCATTCCAGCGCGCATCGAACCAGGTCGAAAGTTTGTTGGCGGCATCGTGGTCGAGCACGTCCACATTCAGCTCGCCTTGCTTGGAAAGGCCGGAGAAAGTCAGGTTGCTGCTGCCGACAAAGCCCGTTATCGGGTTGTTAATGTCTTTGCGGAACAGCAGATAAAGCTTGGCATGTAGCGGGTAGGGCAGAAACAATTTGACCTGCACCTTGCCTTCGCGCAGTTGCTTGGCGAGACGTTGCAAACCTTTTTCGTCGGCGGCAGTCGGGATGCCAAAGGTAATTTGCTCGCGCAAATGTGCCGCGAATTTGTGCTTGATTTCACTGGCGCGTGCATTATCAATCAACACCTCATCGCCCACTGCCTGATACAGCGCACGCACATCTTCATGCGGCGGGCGCTGCATTCCAATCAATACGCGGCATCTTTGCCCGGCATCGGGTTGCCACTTGGCAATCAAGTCATCAATCGTGCGCCAGCCACGCAGGTTGAAATAACCCACACAAAAATCCGCCCGTTCGGAAACAGCGAGCGTGTCACGCAGAATGGGCAGCAGGTGCTGGTCTATGTTATCGAATACACGCGGCATCTATTGGCCACCTTCGGAATTACTCATCCAGCAAATCCATGTTGGCCGGATTATTCGCCACCACCAGCCCGAAGTGGCGGTAGGCATTCGCGGTGGCCATACGCCCGCGCGGCGTGCGTTGCAGATAGCCTTGCTGGATCAGGTACGGCTCCAGCACGTCTTCGATGGTGTCGCGTTCCTCGCCGATTGCAGCGGCGAGGTTATCCACGCCGACCGGCCCGCCGAGAAATTTCTCGATCACGGTCAGCAGCAGTTTGCGATCCATCACATCCAGGCCCTGCGAGTCCACATCCAGCATGGTCAGCGCGGCGTCCGCCACTTCGCGCGTCGCATTGCCGTCCGCCTTCACATCGGCGTAGTCGCGCACGCGGCGCAGCAGGCGGTTGGCGATGCGCGGCGTGCCGCGCGAACGTTTGGCGATTTCCAGTGCGCCATCGGGCGAGATGGGCAGTTCCAGCAAACCGGATGAACGGGTGACGATGCGCTGCAATTCTTCCGGCGTGTAAAACTCCAGACGCGCCACGATGCCGAAACGGTCGCGCAGCGGATTGGTCAGCATGCCTGCACGAGTCGTTGCCCCCACAAGCGTGAACGGCGGCAGATCGATCTTCACCGAACGCGCGCCCGGCCCTTCGCCGATCATGATGTCGATCTGGTAATCCTCCAGCGCGGGGTAGAGAATTTCTTCCACCACCGGCGACAGACGGTGGATCTCGTCGATAAACAGCACATCATTCGGTTCGAGATTGGTCAGCAGTGCGGCGAGGTCGCCGGCGCGCTCCAGTACCGGGCCGGAAGTGTGGCGCAGGTTCACCCCCATCTCGCGCGCGATGATCTGCGCCAGGGTGGTCTTGCCCAAACCCGGCGGGCCGAACAGCAATACGTGATCGAGCGGCTCTTTACGCCGCTTTGCCGCCTCGATGAAGATTTCCAACTGGCCGCGAATTTTTTCCTGACCGACATACTCGTCGAGCTGCTTCGGGCGCAGCGCGCGCTCCAATACCTCTTCATGTTTCGAAGCAGGCGTGGCTGCGATCAAACGCGGCGCTGCGGAAAGGTCATCGTTTTGGATCATGCTTTGGATAATAACTTAAGCGCCTGGCGTATGCCGTCCGAGACATTCGCCTCTTTGGGCAACTGCCTGGCCGCCCAATCGGCTTCCTTATCGTTATAGCCAAGAGCCAGCAGCGCGTTGACGATGTCGCTGCCGGAGGATGGAATTGCTGCGCCCTGGGTCGCGCTTGTGCCGCTTGCCGCGAACTTGCCCTGTAATTCCAGCAGCAGGCGCTCGGCGGTCTTCTTGCCCACGCCGGGAATTTTGGTAAGCCGTCCGCTTTCCCTGCGCGCCACCGCGTCGGCAAGGTCGGCGAGGCTCAGACCGGACAGCACCGACAGCGCCAGCTTGGGGCCGACCCCGCTGATTTTGAGCAACAGGCGAAACGCGACGCGCTCATCCAGCGAACCAAAGCCGAACAGCAGATGCGCGTCCTCGCGCACGATGAGTTGCGTGTGCAGCACCACTTTTTCGTGCAGCACCGGCAGGTTGTAGAACGTGCTCATCGGCACGTCCAGCTCGTAGGCCACGCCCTGCACATCCAGCAAAATCTGCGGCGGATTTTTCTCCAGCAGTATGCCCGTTAGCCGACCGATCACTTCAATCCCCTCGTTACAAAATCCGATATACCGCAAAACGGCATGCGGGCAACGATACCAGATTTCAGGGGCAAAAAAGCCGCCTGAAGATAAAATCCGCGCAGTATTTCCACAGCATTTGTCCGTTGCTTTATAATTCGCGTCCCCTCGCAGAAAATCATCATGCGCATCGGCCCCTATCAACTCAGGAACAATCTTATCGTCGCCCCGATGGCCGGGGTGACAGATCGCCCTTTCCGCCAGCTCTGCAAGCGCATGGGCGCGGGCATGGCGGTGAGCGAAATGGTGGCTTCCAATTCACTGCTGTACGGTTCGGAAAAAACCAGGCGGCGCGCCGACCATGAGGGTGAAACCGATCCCGTCTCGGTGCAGATCGTCGGCGCCGATCCCGGGATGCTGGCGCGGGCGGCGCGGCACAATGTAGATCACGGCGCGCAGATCATCGACATCAACATGGGTTGCCCGGCGAAGAAGATTTGCAACGTGATGGCGGGTTCCGCCCTGTTGCAGAACGAAAAACTGGTGGCGGAAATCCTCGAAGCAGTGGTCGGCGCAGTGGCGGTGCCGGTCACGCTGAAAATCCGCACCGGCTGGGACAAGACCAGCCGCAATGCCGTGCGCATCGCGCAGATTGCCGAAGCAGCAGGCATCCAGGCGCTGGCGATTCACGGCCGCACCCGCGCCTGCGCCTATACCGGCGAGGCGGAATACGACACCATCGCGGCGGTAAAGGCCGAGGTAAGAATCCCGGTCATCGCCAACGGCGATATCACCACGCCGGAGAGGGCGCGTTTCGTGTTGCAGCATACCGGCGCGGATGCGGTGATGATTGGCCGCGCGGCGCAGGGTCGTCCGTGGTTGTTCCGCGAGATCGAATATTTCCTGAACACCGGCGAACATCTGCCCGCGCCGGAAATCGCCGAAATCCGCCAGGTGCTGGCCGGACACGTTGAGGAGCTGTACGACTTCTACGGCGAACACACCGGGCTGCGCATCGCGCGCAAACATATCTCCTGGTACACCAAAGGGCTGACCGGATCGGCGCAGTTTCGCCATCGGATGAATCAACTGGAAAGCCCGGCCGGACAGATGGCGGCCGTGGACGACTTCTTTGAACAACAAGCGCAGATCGGGACAAGACTGCATTACATCGAAAGGCTGGCAGCATGAGCGATTGTCTGGTGAACGAGAATGACATGGCGCGCCATGTGCGCAAAACACTCAAGGAATATTTCAAGGATCTCGACGGCGAGGAGCCCTGCTGCGGCATGTACGACATGGTGATGGACTGCGTCGAGAAGCCGCTGCTCGAAATGGTGCTGGAACATGCCGGCGGCAACCAGACGCGCGCGGCTGAAATGCTCGGCATCAACCGCAACACACTGCGCAAGAAGATGCAGCAACACGGCATTATGTAGGCCGCCATTCCGGCGCAGGCCGAATGCGAATTATTTTTTATTGGAACCATCATGGCCGCAATCACACAAGCACTCATCAGCGTGTCGGACAAATCCGGCATCCTCGAATTCGCCCAGGGCTTGCAACAGCTTGGCGTAAAAATACTCTCCACCGGCGGCACCGCCAAATTGCTTGCCGACCATGGCGTGTCCTGCACCGAAGTGGCCGACTACACCGGCTTCCCGGAAATGCTCGACGGCCGCGTCAAGACGCTGCAACCGAAAGTTCACGCGGGCATTCTGGCGCGGCGCGATCTGCCGGAACACATTGCCACACTTAAAAAACACGACATCCCGACCATCGATCTGGTGGTGGTGAATCTGTATCCGTTCGCAGCGACGGTGGCGAAGCCCGGCTGCTCACTGGAAGACGCCATCGAGAACATCGACATCGGCGGGCCGACCATGGTGCGCGCGGCGGCTAAGAATCACAATCACGTCGCTATCGTTACCGACCCGGCCGACTACGCCGACGTGCTGGCCGAGATGCAAACCAACAACGGCGAGGTTTCCGGCGCGACGCGTTTCGACCTGGCGAAGAAAGCGTTTTCGCACACGGCCGCTTACGATTCCGCCATCAGTAATTATCTCACCGCGATCGACAGCGACGGCGCCAGGAGCGCCTTCCCCGCGCAGATCAATTTCAACTTCGCCAAGGTGCAGGACATGCGCTACGGCGAGAATCCGCACCAGAACGCGGCGTTCTACCGCGACCTGAATCCGGTGGCGGGCGGCATCGCCGATTACACGCAACTGCAAGGCAAGGAACTGTCCTACAACAACGTTGGCGACGCCGATGCGGCGTGGGAATGCGTGAAGACTTTCGAGCAACCGGCCTGCGTTATCGTCAAACACGCCAACCCGTGCGGTGTGGCGATTGCGGATAACGCACTGAATGCCTACAAGCTCGCGTATGCCACCGATACCACTTCCGCGTTCGGTGGCATTATCGCCTTCAACCGGGAACTGGACGCTGAAACGGCGACACAGATCACCGCCAACCAGTTCGTCGAAGTTATTATCGCGCCGAGCGCAACCGAAGCCGCGTTGCAAGTCACCGCCGCAAAGCAGAACGTGCGCGTGCTCACCGTGCCGCTGTCCAACGCGCACAACCAGTTCGACTTCAAGCGCGTCAGCGGCGGGCTGCTGGTACAGTCGCCGGATACGCTCAACGTGCAGGCCGCGCAACTCAAGGTAGTGACCAAGGCGCAGCCGACGCATGAGCAACTGCAAGACCTGCTGTTCGCCTGGCGCGTGGCTAAATATGTGAAGTCGAATGCGATTGTGTTCTGCAAAGGCGGGCAAACCCTCGGCGTCGGCGCAGGCCAGATGAGCCGCGTGGACAGCACGCGCATCGCCTCGATCAAGGCGCAGAATGCAGGGTTAAGTCTGGCGGGTTCGGTGGTTGCGTCCGACGCCTTCTTCCCGTTCCGCGACGGCGTGGACGTGCTGGCGCAAGCCGGCGCGAAAGCGGTCATTCAGCCGGGCGGCTCGATGCGTGACGAGGAGGTGATCGCGGCAGCCGACGAGCATGGGCTGGCGATGGCGTTTACCGGCTATCGCCATTTCCGCCACTAACAATGCTGCCGCATAAACCCGGTTTGTTCATTTAGGCCTCAGAAATCAATCTGAAAACCGCGGTTGACCATTTGCGTTTCTATGCAAGTCAGCATGGTGATTGATTCTTGTGCCCGAGTGATCACCATGTAGGAGCGCGCCCTGCGCGCGAGCTGTCTGGTCGCGCGCAG
>Ga0209317_1000138_pt1 | contig 96842 bp, 84 predicted proteins | sample RifGroB2_FD_183994 | JGI IMG/M metagenome (GOLD analysis project Ga0209317, IMG submission 183994) | Soil microbial communities from Rifle, Colorado, USA - Groundwater B2 (SPAdes) (version 2) | ecosystem: Environmental > Terrestrial > Soil > Unclassified | place: Rifle, Colorado | collected... | reverse complement strand
GTACATCTGCTGCGCGATGGTCAGCACGTTGTTCACCAGCCAGTAGATGACCAGGCCGGACGGGAAGTTCAGGAACATGAAGGTGAACACGATCGGAAGCGCGAGCATCATCTTGGCCTGGATCGGGTCCATGTTGGTCGGGGTCATCTTCTGCTGGATGAACATGGTGGCGCCCATGATGATCGGGGTCACGTAGTACGGGTCCTTGGCGGAGAGATCGGTGATCCAGAGGTAGAAAGGGGCGTGCCTGAGCTCGATGGAGTACATGAGCGCGCGGTACAGGCCGAAGAAAACAGGGATCTGCACCAGCATCGGGAGGCAGCCGCCCAGGGGGTTGACCTTGTGGGTCTTGTACAGCTCCATGACGGCCCTGTTCATGGCGTCGCGGTCGTTCTTGAACTTCTCCTTCAGCTCGGTCATCTTAGGCTGCAGCTTCTGCATGTCCTTCATCGACTTGTAGCTCTTGTGGGTGAGCGGGAAGAAGACCAGCTTCAGGATGAAGGTGATGATGATGATGGCGATGCCGTAGTTGCCGGTGTACTTGTAGAGGAACTTGAGCGAGTAGATGAGCGGCTTGGCGATGGGGCCGAACCAGCCGTAGTCGATCGCCTCCTCGAAGCGGTTCCCCTGCAGCTTGAGTACGTCGAGGTCTTTGGGGCCGTAGTAAACGGAGTAGCTGACGGCGGCCCTCTGGCCGGGCGCCACGGTAAGCGGGGGAGAAACTATATCCCTTTGGATCGAATCGGAAGAGGAACGGGACAGGCGCACCTGGGCGATGCTCCCCTTCTCGGAAAGGATCCCGTCGATGAAGTACTTGTCGGAGAATGCGGACCAGGCAACGTCCTTCCCGTACTGGGCGGGGGTCTTCAGCAGGTCGTCAAGCTTGTCCGTCTTGACCTTGTCTTCGGCCAGGGTGGAGGGGCCGTAAACCTCGTACCTCCCCTCCTTTTTGGCGTCCGCGATGACCCGCGAGCTCTGCAGCAGATGCAGCGACCCGGAGAGCTGTACGTTCCCTATGTTCTGCACCTCCTCGGTAAGGGCGATGCGGTAGGCGTCGCCGGAGAAGCTGTAGATCTTCCTGAACACGATCCCCTGCGAGGTCGTGGTGGAGAACTCGAGGGTCCCCTTGTTGCCGTTGCTGATCTGCAGGTTCCCGGAGTTGGTGCCGTACAGTGTGTTGGGGGCGATGCCAAATTCACGGGAGTCGCTGAGGAGCGCGAAGCGGTTCGACGCCGTCTCGTTGACAAGGACGATGTCCTTCCCCTGCGGGCCGGCCGTCTCCTTGTACTTCTTCAGGACGAACCTTTTCAGCCCCCCTCCCTCGGTGGAGAAGACGGCGCTGTACAGCTCCGTGTCGACCGTGATCTCCTTGGCCGACGCTGCTGCCGCCGGCGGTACTGCAGACGGCTGCGGCGCAGGTTGGGGAAGGGTTGCTGCGGCTACGCCGGCGGAGGTAATTGCCCCCTGCTTGGCGGCCGTACCCGGAGGCGCGGGCTTGGGAGTCGGGAAGATGAAGGAATAAGCGTACAAAACTCCAATGGAGAGCACTATCGCTATGACAAGACGTTTTTCCATTTGATTCTCCTGGAGAGACTATTTGACCGGATCGTAACCGCCCGGGTGAAACGGATGACACTTCATGATGCGCACGGCAGTCATCCATAACCCCATGAGGGGCCCGTACTTTTCCAATGCTTGTAAGGAATAATGTGAACAGGTAGGGTAGAAACGGCAGGAGGGGGCCTTGAACGGAGAGATGAACCTCTGGTAGAAAACGATCAGGCCTTTAAGTGTTCTTTCAAGCATATTTTTTACGCAGCCGCCCGAGGGCGGCTGCAAGCTCGGTTGAGATCTGGTGAAAGTCAAGCACGTCCGCCCCTTTCTTGGCCACGATGTTCAAATCAGCCGCGATGAAAAGAGACTTGTTCTGCCTGTAAAACTCCCGCAGTCTTCGCTTGATGCTGTTTCTGACTACGGCGTTCCCTACCTTCTTGCTCACGGTGAACCCGACCCTGGTCCCGCACCCGTCCTTCACCTTCCAGAGCAGCAGAAAATGCGGGGTGTGCATCTTCGACGCGCCTTCGTTGAACTGTAGGAACTCAGGACGCCTTTGCAGGCGTTCAGCCTTGGGAAAATCCGAGCAGGACAATCAGGATATTACTTGGTAGCGATGCCTACGGCAAGACGCTTACGGCCTTTGGCCCTTCTCCTCTTGATGACGAGACGGCCGTTCTTGGTGGCCATGCGTACGAGAAAGCCGTGGGTTCTCTTCCTGGAGACATTGCTGGGCTGGTAGGTTCTTTTCATCTTTATCTACTCCTTAAACGTTATGGTAACAGTACTTTTAAAGGCAAGAGTCGAACTTAAACATAAAGGCCAATCCTTGTCAAGGTGTTTTTCCCTGTTCAAGTTTTGCCTTGCAAAAAAAGGGCTCCTCATGCTAGTCTGCTGCAGCTAAAAAATTAACATAGGCTTATTCTGTGTAAAACTCGATAACCTACTGAAATCGCCGGACGAATCTATTATCAACAGTTGTTGATAAATCTGTTTAAAAACAGTGAAAAAAAGGCCTCTCTCCATGGAAAATATCTGGCTGGAAGCCCAGGCAAATCTCAAGCAAGTGCTGACTGAGCAAACGTACAACACGTGGATCGACCCCCTGAAGTTCCTGGGCGCCACCAACGACACCATCGTCCTCGAAGTTCCGAGCTCGTTCTTTCAGAAGTGGATCACCGACAAGTACCTCGCCATGATCAAGGAAGCCGTCATGGCCGTCAACGCCAAAAGCTACCACTTCGAATTTCACGTCGCGGAAGCAAAGCCCGAGGCCGCACCCGAAGCAAAGCCCGAGAAGGAAGCGAAGAGCAGGGAGAAGGAGAAGGAAAAGGACAAAGAGAAGGACAAGGACAAGAAGGCGGAGTTCGTCCCCAACCTGAACCCGAAATACACCTTCGAATCTTTCGTCTGCGGTCCCAGCAACCAGTTCGCCTACGCCGCGTCACAGGCGGTCGCCAACAAGCCGGCCACGAACTACAACCCGCTCTTCATCTACGGGGGGGTGGGCCTTGGCAAAACCCACCTGGTGAATGCCATAGGGAACCAGATCCTCGCCAATAACCCCAGGGCCAAGATCTGCTATTACTCCTCCGAAAAGTTCATGAACGAGATGATCAACTCGCTCCGCTACAAGAAGATGGACGAGTTTCGCAACAAGTTCAGGAAGATGGACCTGCTGCTGATCGACGACATCCAGTTCATGGCCGGCAAGGAAGCGACCCAGGAAGAATTCTTCCACACCTTCAACGCGCTCTACGAATCCCACAAGCAGATCGTGGTCACTTCCGACAAGTTCCCCAAGGACATTCCGGGGCTCGAGGAGCGGCTCAGGTCCCGGTTCGAATGGGGGCTGATCGCAGACATCCAGCCGCCGGGCGTGGAAACCAAGGTGGCGATCCTCAAGAAAAAGTCGGACATGCACGCCGTCAACCTTCCCGACGACGTGGCGCTCTTCCTTGCCGAGGGGGCGACGAGCAACATCCGCGAACTCGAGGGGATGCTGATCCGGCTGGAGGCCTTCGCCAGCCTGACCGGCCAGGAGATCACCCTCAGCATGGCCCGCGAGGTGATGAAGGACATCATCGTCGAGAAGACCCGGGACATCACGGTGGAGATGATCCAGAAGACCGTGGCGGACCATTTCCGCATCAAGGTGTCGGAGCTTAAATCCGACAAGAGGATAAAGACCCTGGTGGTGCCGCGCCAGATCGCCATATTCATATGCCGGGAGCTCACCAAGGCGTCCTACCCGGAGATAGGGGAGAAGTTCGGCGGCAAGGACCACTCCACCATCATCCATTCGGTCAAGAAGATCGAGAAGCAGATGGCGGCCGATGCCGACTTCAAGGGGACTGTGGAAGACATCAAGAAAAGGCTGTTCACTTGATGGGGAAGTGATGGGGAAAACTGTGCATAACTTCCCCGCACGGCGCACCGTCGAGAAGGGGTGTGCAGAAACCGGGGAAACTCACCTGATTGTGCCGGCAGGTTTACAGGCGCAAAAGCCGTGCGGATTCAGGGGGTAAGCCGGCTTGTCCACATTTCAACAGGGCACTATCTACTACTACTAAAAAAACTTAAAAACATAATAAAAGAAGAAGGACCGGGGAGAAGACATGGAATTCAGAATAAGCAAAGAGATTTTTATGAAAGCCCTTCAGAGGATCCAGGGTATCGTAGAAAAACGCAACACCATGCCCATTCTCTCCAACGCGCTGCTGGAGGTCCAAAACGACCTGCTCTACATAACGGCCACGGATCTGGAGGTCGGCATGAAGAGCTCCTATCCGACCAAGGTGATCAGGGAAGGCAAGATCACCGTCTCGGCCAAAAAGCTTTACGAGATCGTCAAGGAGATGCCGGACGAGGAGATCCTCTTTTCCACCAAGGACAACGACTGGGTCGAGATCACCTGCGGCAAGGCGCGCTTCAACATAGTCGGTCTCTCCTCCGAGGAGTTCCCCTACTTCCCCAAGGTGAAGGAGGAGAGCTTCCTGGTATTCAAGAACGAGATCCTCGCGGACATGATCGAGAAGACCTCCTACGCCATCTGCTATGACGAGACCAAGTACAACCTGAACGGCATCTTCATCAAGGCGTTCGACGAGAACGGCGGCAACGTCCTGAAGATGGTGGCGACCGACGGTCACAGGCTCTCCGTCTCGCAAAAGGCCATCTCCGGCAACATCACGGCGGAGCTCTCCAAAGGGGTGATCTTCCCCAAGAAGGGGATCTTCGAGCTGAAAAAGATGGTGGAAGAGGAGTCCGGCGAGATCATGCTCGGCTTCATGGACAACAGCGCCGTCATCAAGAAGGGGAACACGGTGGTGGTCATGAGACTCATCGACGGCGAGTTCCCGGACTACACCAAGGTGATACCGGCAAACAACGACAGAAACGTCCAGATCAACCGCGACAAATTCCTGCACTCGCTGAAAAGGATGGCCATCCTCTCCAGCGAGAAGTTCAAGGGGGTCAAGATCGAGGTGAGCCCTGAGCTGGTGATCATCTCCTCCAGCAACCCGGAACTTGGCGAGGCACGCGAGGAGATCGAGGTCCAGTACGAGGGTAACGGTATCTCGGCGCGCTTCAACGCCAAGTACCTGATCGACGTGCTCTCCGTGATGGAGCAGCGCGAAGTGGAGCTGAAGCTAAAAGACGAGCTCTCCCCGGTGATCATGAAGGCCGTGGCGGAGGACGAGTTCCTGGCCGTAATCATGCCGATGCGGCTTTAGGAGAGAGCGATAGAGACCGATAATGGGATAAAGGTCGAGGCGAGGAGCTGCCGGCTTGCTTAACTTGACGGATAAGGGTAAAGATAGAGTTTGCGCCAGGGCTTTCATACTGCACGAGGAATACCGAGTGTCCCAAAAACCAACCTTTAACCTTGTCTCAGTCAGCACCGGATGAAACTGATAAAACTAAAGCTTGCTTCCTTCCGTAACCTGCAAAACCTAGAACTTGCTCCGGGCAAGAAGTTCAACGTTTTCTACGGCAACAACGGCCAGGGCAAGACCAACCTGCTGGAATCGATCTACCTCCTTGCCACGATGAAGTCCTTCAAACAGGCAAAGAACTCGGAGCTGATTGCGTTCGGCGCCGAGTTCGCGCTCGTCAAAGGGGTGGTGGAGCGGGACCAGGTCCAAAGGGAAATAGCTCTACTGCTAGAAAAGCAGGGGAAGAAGGCAAAGATAGACGCCAAGCTGGCGACAAGGCTCGACGACTTCTTCGGCAACCTGAACGTGGTCCTTTTTACGCCGGAAGAGATCTCCATGGTGCGCGGCGGCCCGGACCTGAGGCGCAGGTACCTCGACCGAGCGGTATTTACCTGTGATCTGGGCTACTTGTCGGCATACCACGGGTACGCGAAGATCCTCAAGAACCGGAACGCACTCCTGAAGGTCAGCGAGAGCACCGGGATGGAGGTCTGGACCGGACAGCTGATCCAGGCCGCGCAACTGGTGATAGCCAGAAGAAAGGCGTACCTTGCCGAGATAGGCAAACTCCTGCAGCGCTTTTACACGGAGATCTCCGGCAACGACGAGACGGTCCAGATAGAGTACCGGCTGCACGGCGTGGACGACAAGGCCTTCGCCGAGGATCCCGGGCGCGCGCTGGAGCTTGCGCTCAAGGCCCACGCGGCGGAGGAAAGGCGGCGCCTCTCCACAGCCATCGGCCCGCACCGCGACGATCTCTACTTCGGGCTGAACGGCCGCCCCGCCAGGCACTTCGCCTCGCAAGGGCAGCAGAGATGCTTCGTCCTCGCCCTCAAGATGGCGGAGATCGAGTACATAACCAGGTGCTTCGACGCGCCGCCGGTCCTTTTGCTGGACGACATGACCAGCGAGCTGGACCGGGAACGCAACGTGAACCTCATGGAATTCCTGAAGAAAAGGGAGATGCAGGTGTTCATCACCACCACCTCCCTGCAAAACGTGGCTATCGAAGGCATTGAAGACAACAAAACCTTTCGGATCAGTAAGGGACAAATTCTCCACTAGAGGTACAGATGAGCACAGAAGAACACGCCGATTACGGGGCAGATAAGATCCAGATACTGGAAGGACTGGAAGCGGTAAGGAAGCGTCCGGCCATGTACATCGGTTCCACCGCCGCCCAAGGGCTGCACCACCTGGTCTACGAACTGGTGGACAACGCCATCGACGAGGCGCTGGCGGGCTATTGCGACTCGGTGCAGGTCATCATCCACCTGGACGGGTCGGTGACCGTCGAGGACAACGGCCGCGGCATTCCGACCGACATGCACCCCACCGAGGGGAGGTCCGCGGCCGAGGTCGTTCTCACCGTGCTGCACGCCGGCGGCAAGTTCGACAACTCCTCCTACAAGGTCTCGGGCGGCCTGCACGGGGTGGGAAGCTCGGTCGTCAACGCGCTCTCCACGAGGCTCGACCTGGAGATCCGCAGAAACGGGAACATCTACACGCAGACCTACCGCAAAGGGGTTCCCCAGGCTCCGCTCGCCATCACCGGCGAGACCAAGAAGCGCGGCACCAAGATCACCTTCTTCCCCGACGGCGAGATCTTCGAGACCACCGAGTTCTCCTTCGACGTCCTCTCCAAGAGGCTGAGGGAGCTCGCCTTCCTGAACGCCGGGGTCCGGATCAAGATCCAGGACGAAAGAAGCGAGAAGGACCACGACTTCTTCTACGAGGGGGGGATCAGGAGCTTCGTAGAGTACCTGAACAAGAACAAGAACCTGGTGAACCCTGAGCCGATCTACATCAAGGGGGAGAAGAGCGGCGTCGACATAGAGATCGCCATGCAGTACAACGACTCCTACGACGAGAAGGTCTTCTCCTTCGCCAACAACATCAACACCCACGAGGGCGGGACCCACCTGATCGGGTTCAAGGCGGCGCTCACGCGCACCATGAACACCTACGCCAACACCAACAACCTGCTGAAGAACGTCAAGGTGGCGATCTCCGGCGACGACCTGAGGGAGGGTCTCACCGCCGTCATCTCGGTAAAGATCTCCCAGCCGCAGTTCGAGGGGCAGACCAAGACCAAGCTCGGCAACTCCGAGGTGAAGGGTTACGTCGAGACCCTGATGAACGAGAAGCTGGCGACCTACCTGGAGGAGAACCCGGCCATGGCCAGGAAGATCCTGGAGAAGTCCATCGACGCGGCCCGCGCACGCGAGGCTGCCAGGAAGGCGCGCGAGCTGACCCGCAGGAAGGGGGCGCTCGAGGTGGGGACGCTCCCGGGGAAGCTGGCAGACTGCCAGGAGAAGGACCCGGCGCTTTGCGAGCTGTTCCTGGTCGAGGGCGACTCCGCAGGAGGCTCGGCCAAGCAGGGGCGCGACCGCAAGTACCAGGCGATCCTTCCGCTTAAGGGGAAGATCCTCAACGTCGAGAAGGCGCGCTTCGACAAGATGCTCGCCTCCCAGGAGATCAGGACCCTGATCTCGGCGCTCGGGACAAGCATCGGCAAGGAAGACTTCGACATGGCGAAGCTCCGTTACCACCGCATCATCATCATGACCGACGCGGACGTCGACGGCTCGCACATACTCACCCTGCTCCTCACCTTCTTCTTCCGCCAGATGATGGAGATGATCGAGCGCGGCTACCTCTACATCGCCCAGCCCCCTCTGTACAAGATCAAGCGGGGCAAGAAGGAGCAGTACCTGAAGAACGAGGTGGCGCTGCAGGCCTACCTCCTCGAGGAGGGGACCGACGAGATGATCCTCAAGCTGGGAGCAGGCAGCGACGAGAGGGTCTACCGCGGCAAGCAGATCATCCCGATACTGACGCAGCTGATCGACTACGACGAGCTGTTCGACAAGGTGGTGAAGAAAGGGATCAGCGACCTGCTGCTGGACGTGTTCCTCAGGTGCGGCGTGAAGCAGGGGCTGGAGGAGATGTCCGACCTGGTGGCGCTGCTCCCGAAGATGAAGGAGGCCTTCCCGGAGACCGACACCCAGGTGTCCGAGGAATCCATCATCTTCAGTTTCGGGAACCTGCGGATCAAGATCGACCAGCATATCTTCGCGGTGCTCGACTCCTACGAGTACGGGATGCTGCTTGAGCACCACAAGCGGGTCCGTTCCGTGATGGGGAGCGGCGTGGCCGGCATCTACGGGGCGGAGGAGAAGCTCCTGCTCGAGACCGAGAATCAGAAGGAAGTACTCTCCTACTTCCTGGAGAGCGCCAAGAAGGGGCTCTACATCCAGCGCTACAAGGGTCTGGGCGAGATGAACCCCGAGCAGCTCTGGGAGACCACCATGCACCAGGAGAACAGGGTGCTCTTGCAGGTGAAGATAGAGGACGCGGTCGCCGCCGAGGAGATCTTCACCGTGCTCATGGGAGACCAGGTCGAGCCGCGGCGCGATTTCATCGAGCAGAACGCGCTGAACGTTTCCAACCTGGACATCTAGGGGAGAGGACAGGACCCCGTCGAACCGGCGCGGCGGGTCAGAAAAAATTTTCCCCTCCCTTCGGGAGGGACAACGTTTTGCATAAACCACATTGCAATCCTGATGGGACGGCGAAATGGGGCTTTACCCCGCTTTCCTGCCGCCATTTGGCGAAAAGAGGTTTCCTGAATGCTGAATCAACTGAACAAGGTATCCGTCAACATCGAAGACGAAATGAAGCGCTCCTACATGGATTACGCCATGTCGGTCATCGTCGGCCGCGCCCTTCCGGACGTGCGCGACGGCCTGAAGCCGGTACACAGGCGCTGCCTCTTCGCCATGTACGACATGAGCAACGACTGGAACAAGCCGTACAAGAAATCGGCGCGCGTGGTCGGCGACGTCATCGGCAAGTACCACCCCCACGGCGATACCGCGGTCTACGATACCCTGGTCAGGATGGCCCAGGACTTCTCGCTGCGCTACCCGCTGGTGGACGGCCAGGGGAACTTCGGCTCCATCGACGGCGACCGCCCGGCAGCGATGCGTTACACCGAGATCAGGATGGAGCAGCTGGCCCACGAGCTTCTGGCCGACCTCGACAAGGAAACGGTGGCGCTCGGCCCGAACTACGACGACTCCTTGAAGGAGCCGCTGGTTCTCCCCTCCAAGTTCCCTAACCTCCTGGTCAACGGCTCTTCCGGCATCGCGGTCGGCATGGCGACCAACATACCGCCCCACAACCTCTCCGAGGTGATCGACGGGATCGTGGCGATCATCGCCAACCCACAGCTCTCCTTCGAGGAACTCATCGAGTGCATCCCCGGACCCGACTTCCCGACCGGCGGCTTCATCTACGGCCGCGAGGGGATCATGTCCGCCTACCGGACCGGGCGCGGCATCATCCAGATGCGCGCCAGGGTGCAGATCGAGACGCAGAAAAAGACCGAGCGCCAGTCGATCGTGGTGACCGAGATCCCCTACCAGGTGAACAAGGCCCGCCTGGTCGAGAAGATCGCGGAGCTGGTCAAGGAGAAGAAGATCGAAGGGATCTCGGACCTCAGGGACGAGAGCGACCGCGAGGGAATGCGCGTCGTCATCGAGCTGAAAAAGGACGAGAACCCGACCATCATCCTGAACCACCTGTACAAGCAGACCCAGATGCAGTCCTCCTTCGGCATCATCATGCTCGCCATCGTGAACAGCCGGCCGCGCATCCTGACGCTTCGCGAGACCATCGACTTCTTCATCGACCACAGAAAGGAGATCGTCACCCGCCGCACCATCTTCGACCTGAAGAAGGCCGAGGCGAGGGCCCACATCCTGGAGGGTTTGAAGATCGCCCTGGACAACCTGGACGAGGTGATCGCGCTCATCAAGGCGAGCGCCTCCCCTGCCGAGGCGAAGGCGGGGCTCATGGAACGCTTCGGCCTCTCCGACCTGCAGGCCCAGGCCATCCTGGACATGAGGCTGCACCGCCTGACCGGTCTGGAGCGGGACAAGATCATGGAGGAACTGCGCGAGATACTGAAGTACATCGCGAGGTTGAAGGAGATCCTCGCCTCCGAGGCGGAGATCCTGAAGATCATCGTGGGCGAGCTCCTCGAGTTGAAGGACAAGTTCGGCGACAAGAGAAGGAGCGAGATCGTGATGCAGACGGCTGACATCTCGCTGGAGGACACCATCGTCGAGGAAGACATGGTGGTCACCATCTCGCACACCGGCTACATCAAGCGTAACGCCGTCACCCTGTACCGCGCCCAGCGCCGCGGCGGCAAGGGGAAGACCGGCATGAAGACCAAGGAAGAGGATTTCGTGGAGCAGCTGTTCATCGCCTCCACCAAGGACTACCTCATGTTCTTCACCGACGCCGGCAAGGTTTACTGGCTCAAGGTGTACGAGATCCCGGAGGCGGGGCGCGCCGCGCGCGGCAAGGCGATCGTCAACCTGCTGAACCTGGCCAACGGCGAGAAGATCACCACCATCCTCCCGGTCAAGGAGTTCGCGGACGACAAGTTCATCATGATGGCGACCAGAAACGGGGTGGTCAAGAAGACGAACCTGATGGAGTACTCGCACCCGAGGGTGGGCGGCATCATCGCCGTGAACCTGGACGACGGGGACAAGCTCATCTCCGTGGCGCTGACCGACGGGAAGCAGGACGTGCTGCTCGCCTCGGCCGCCGGCAAATGCATCCGCTTCAAGGAGGAGGACGTCCGCACCGTGGGTCGCGTCTCGCGCGGCGTGCGCGGCATGACCCTTGAGGACGAAGACGTGGTGATCGGGATGGCGATCCTGAACGAGAACTTCACCGACTCCACCATCTTCACCGTCACCGAAAACGGCTACGGCAAGCGGACCGAGATCAGCGAGTACCGCACCCAGTCGCGCGGCGGCAAAGGGGTGATAACCATCAAGACCACCGAGAGAAACGGCTGCGTCGTGGACATCAAGCAGGTGAACGACGAGAATGACTTGATGCTGATCACGGATCAGGGTAAGATCCTGCGCGTACCGGTCGCCGGCTTCTCCATCATCGGGCGCAACACCCAGGGGGTGCGGCTCATGGTGAAGGAGGAGAACGAGAGGGTCGTGGCCGTGGCGCGCCTTGCCGAGAAAGAGGAGCACGAGGAGTCCGAGGACGATTCCGACATCGACGAGATCGTCGGAATGGAATCGGAAGCCGACGACAACGGCGAAGAGTAAGGCTTCATTTCGGGCGTATGGCTGTAGCCGGAAGAAACGCAGGCGGTTGAACGGTCGGACCTTGCAATTTCCCTCACGGCTGGAGGGGTGCCATGTACTTTGAGGACGGGCATGCAAAAGACAAGCAAGATTGACAACTCGTTTCAGGAGCGCCGCGACATCCTCGACCTCCTGGGGAGGCTCAAGGGTGACGGCATCTCGATCCACGAGATGGAGCGCATCGGGCTGAAGTTCCAGCAGGCGGGAAGGCGCGCGCTGCGCCCGCTGGTGCGCGAGCTGTGGCGGGAAAGCTCGGGCGAGCTGATCAGCAAGTACGCCTACATACTCGACTTCTTCGAGAGCGGGGACTGGCTGGACCAGTTGGTCCAGATAGCGCTCAAGCGCCAGGACCTGGGAGCCGACGGCAAGGCCGCCCTGATGGTGGCCCTGGAAGGTTACGGCGTCGACGTGCACTCCCCCCCCTTCAAGCAGCAGCCGGCCGGCACCGGCAACACGCTCGGGGAATCGCTGCAAGGGGCCATCCAGCTTGGCGAAGAGGGGATGGTCACCTTCCTGGACGACTTCCTCTCCTATCCGCCGGAGGTGCAGCAGATGGTGATCCGCGAGCTGTCCGGCTCGGCGGACCCCCTGGGCTCCCGGATGCTGGAGGCGCTGCTTTGGCACGAGGACCGCTCTATCGTGCAGTCGTCCCTGCTGGCCCTGGGAAGGATCAGGGACCCCTTGGCCGCCGGCGTCCTGCAGAACTTCCTTCAGGAGTGCGACCCCGAGCTTGCCGGGCAGGCGCAGAGGTGCCTGCGGCGCCTGACTTTCCTCGGTGTGAAACCGCCTGCGCCGCGCCGGCTGCTTCCGTTTCACGAAGCCTTCGCGACGGCGCCCGACGGCGACGGCTACAGGTCGCTGTTTCTCTCCAGGTGGGTGGGCAACGCCAGCGTCTGCGTGCTGTACATGCAGGTGCACGAGCGGCGCGGGGTGCTTGCCGCGTGGGGAGCGGGGGAACTGACGCTGGACAGCTTTCAGGCGGAACTCGAAGGGTTCCGGATGCAGGACGAGCTGCACCAGGTGTCGCCGGAGTACCTGCTGGAGCAGGTACGCGACGCCCTTTACTGGAGCCGCGAGCTCTGCTATCTCCCCGCCGACTTCTACATGCGCCGCGGCATCTTCGCCGGCGAGCGGATGACGCCGGCGCCCTTCGCGCCGACGCTTGCCGATCTGCCGGAGTGCCGCGAGCTGAGCTTTCAGGAGGGGGAGCAGGCAGCCCGAGACCTTTTTGCCGATCCCTTCTTTTCCGGCTGGTTCATCGCCTCGCAAAGGGTCTACGACTACGCCGAGGAGCAGCGCACCGGCCTGCAGACCGAGCAGGTGCTGGAGAGGTTCTGCGAGGAGCTTCTGGCGCCCGAGCTGGAAGTGATCCGGGAAAGGCTTCTGGTAAGTGCCGACCTGATGCGCCGCTGCGGCAGGGGAAAAGGCGACGTGGCGAAGGTCGTGGCGCTCGCGCAGAGCCTGATCGGCAACCCGCTTCCGAACCACCTGCATCCCTTCCTGCGCTGCTTCGCCCTCGAGAGCATGGAGATCGCCAGGGAGTCCCTGGAGAGGGGTGACGAACAACCGGTTCGGGCGGTGGAGGAGCTGTAGCCGTCACAGGTGCCGATTCCGTATCATGAGAAGTCCTCGCAAAGGGGCACAATACGTAAAGAGGGCTTAAAAAGATGCCAGAGAAAATAGCAGTCATAGGTGCCGGCAGCTGGGGGACTACCCTCGCAGACCTGCTGGCCAAGAAGGGGCACGAAGTGACGCTCTGGGCCTACGAGCCCGAGCTGGTGCTGGAGATGCGCAACAACAGGGAGAACAACCTCTTCCTGCCGGGCATAAAGCTGCACGAAGGGCTCGCCTTCAGCAACGATCTGGAGGAGGCGTACCGGGGCTGTTCCATGGTGCTTTGCGTGGTCCCCTCCCAGCTGGTGCGCCGGGTGATGGGGAACTCCATCGCCTTCATCCCCAAAGAGGCGATCATCGTCAGCGCCTCCAAGGGGATCGAGGTCGACACGCTGGCTGTGGTCTCCGAGATCTACCGCGAGGTGCTTCCCCCGGAGCAGTACGCCAGGTTCGCCGCCCTTTCCGGCCCGAGCTTTGCCCGTGAAGTAGCCCTCGAGATGCCGACCGCCGTGACCGCCGCCTCGGAGTCGGAGGAGGTCGCCCGCAGGGTGCAGGAGGCATTCACCACCAGCTACTTCCGGGTCTACCGCAACAGCGACGTGATCGGCGTAGAGCTGGGTGGCGCCATCAAGAACGTCATCGCCATTGCAGCCGGCATATCGGACGGACTCGGCTTCGGCAGCAATACCAGGGCCGCCCTGATCACCCGCGGCCTCGCCGAGATGACCCGGCTGGGGCTCGCCATGGGAGCGCAACCCTCCACCTTCGCCGGCCTTGCCGGGATGGGGGATCTGGTACTCACCTGCACCGGCGACCTTTCCAGGAACCGCAGCGTCGGGATCCAGATCGGGCAGGGGAGAAAGCTGGCCGACATCCTTGGCGAGATGCGCATGGTCGCCGAAGGGGTGAAGACGACCGAGTCCGCGTACAACCTGGCCAGGAAGCTCGGGGTAGAGATGCCGATCATCGAGCAGATGTACCGGATGCTTTACGAGAACAAGCCGGCCCGCGAGGCGGTACTGGAGCTCATGACCAGGAACCTGAAAGCCGAAGGAGCTTAAAGAAACCAGGTTGAGGTTAAGGTTAAGGTTGAGAGGACAAGCTCTTAGCCTCAACCTTTTGTTTTTCAAAAGGATAGGCGATGCAAATACGCTTTGGCATAAGAACCAAACTGCTCCTGTCCATCCTCGCCATCCTCCTCATCTCCTATTCCACGTTGCTGTACTCCACCATGAAAACCATGAGTGCGTCCTTGCGCACCGAGATCGATCGCAACCTCGAGACCAACCTCACCTACGCCCGCCACCAGTACCTCGAACGGTCAAATATCGTCAAATACTCCCTGCTGCAGCCGGCCACCTCGCCAGTGGTGCACAGCCGCATGCGCCAGCGAGACCACGTATGGCTGGGCGACAGGCTGAAGAACCTGCACAGGGTACTCCCCTTCCTGGACCTGCTGGTGGTGCTCGACAGGCAGAAGAAGGTGATAGGACAGATGAAGGGCGCCTCGCTAGGCGAGGTGCTGGACCTGCCGGCGGTGGTCGATCAGGCGCTGGTCGGCAAGCGGGTGGTCGTCTCCACTGAAATCGTCCCCGCCTCCTTTCTCTGCCGTGCGGGGGTGACCGATTACTGCAGCCGGCAACAAGGGGGCGCAGAGGCGCTGATGACAGCCGTCGTCATACCGGTGCTTGCGGCGGACGGCGAGGTGTTGGGGTGTATCGTGTCGGGGTGCGTACTGAACCAGAAACCGAGCCTGACCAGCGAGTTGCAGGAGGTGACGGGACTGGACGTGCAGGTGACCATCACCCAAAGAAACCTGCGCATAGCGAGCAGCCTCCCACCGAGCCTGCGCGACTCCTCCATGCTCCCCCCCCGGGTCATCGACGTGCTGGAGCGCGGCGAGGTGTTCAGGGGCGAGGCCGAGTTCGGCTCCAGGAGCTACGAGACGGTGATCGACCCCCTTCAGAACAGCAGGGGGGAGTTGGTCGGGTCGCTCTCCGTCGCAGTCTCCACCGAGCGGTTCGAGAAGACCAGAAGGGAAAACCTGGCGAACATCCTCGCCTCCGCCTTCATCGGCATATTCTGCTCCTTTGGCCTCGCCTTCCTCGCCTCCCGCCACCTGACCGGGCCGCTGACGCAGCTAGCCGCCGGTGCGCGCCGGATCGAGGAGGGGGACCTGGACCAGCGGGTCGAGGGGAATCAAAAGGACGAGGTAGGGCAGCTCGCCTACTCCTTCAACACCATGGCCGATGCCCTGAAGGAGCGCGACAGCATCATCAACAAGAAGACCCAGGACCTGCAGGAGCTAAACGAGCACCTGGAGAGGATGGTCGAGCAGCGCACCTCCGCCCTTTCGATGGAGATGGGGAGGCTGGAGGCGGTGCTGACCAGCCTGGCCGAGGGGGTCGTGGTGACGGACCTCAACAACAAGGTGGTCCTCTTCAACCCCTCCGCCCAGCAGCTCTTAGAGCTGGTGCCGCACCGGGTGATAGGGCAGCCCCTGGAAAGGGTCTGCGAGCTGGTGGGCTTCTCCCAGCTTCTGGATCGCATCGGTGCGCTCGGGCGGCAGGAGCGCGCTTCAGGCAGCAAGGACGAACTCACGGTGAAGGGAAAGCGGCTGCACGTCTACCTCTCCTCGCTCTCCGACGAGGAAGGGAATTTCGCGGGGATCGTCCTCTCCATCCGGGACGTGACCATGGAGGAGCAGGTGGACAGGATGAAGACCGAGTTCATCTCCACTGTTTCTCATGAGCTCAAGACGCCGCTCACTTCCATTAAAGGGTCGCTGCAGCTCCTTTTGACCCGAAGCAAATGGCTCACCGACACGGAGAGGCAGCTTCTGACCGTCTGCTTCAGGAACACGCAGCGCCTGATCAGGCTGATAAGCGAGATCCTGGACATCTCCGGGATAGAATCGGGGGGGATGGTCTTCAAGTTCAAGCCGGTCTGCATCGGGGAGCTGGCCGTCTACGCGGTCGAGGAGATCAAGTCGTACGCCATGGGGCGGGACATCACCATAGTAAACACGGTAGGGGAGCATCTCCCCACGGTCTACGGCGACAGCGACCGACTGATCCAGGTGATGACGAACCTCCTCTCCAACGCGGTGAAGTTCTCCCCCGAGGGGAAGGTGGTCATGGTGTCCGCGGAGCAGGAGGGGAACTACGTGGTGCTTTCCGTGGCGGACCGGGGCCGGGTGATCCAGTGGTCGGACCGGGAAAAACTTTTCAAGAAGTTCCAGCAGATAGAGTGTTCGGAGCGCGGCAAGGTAGGGGGGACCGGCCTGGGGCTCGCCATCTGCAAGGAGATCGTAGAGCGGCACCACGGGCGGATCTTTTACACCGCAGCGGCGGAGCACGGAAACACCTTCAGCTTCACAGTGCCGATAATAGGGGAGACAGATGGAAAAGGACAAGATTCTCATCGTTGATGACGAGGCGGATATCGCGCTCATCCTCAAGCTGCAGCTGGAGGATGCCGGGTACGAGACGGTACGGGCACGTGACGGGGTGGAGGCCCTCGAGGCGGTCGAGCGGGAGGCCTTCTCCCTGATCATGCTCGACATCAAGATGCCGCGCATGGACGGGCTGGAGGTGCTGAGCAGGATCCGCGGGGACGAGACCCCGGTGGTGATGATGACCGCCCACGGCAGCGAGGACATCGCGGTGGACGCCATGAAGAAGGGGGCGCTGGACTACATCTCCAAGCCCTTCTCCACGGACGACATGCTGCAGAAGGTGGAGCGCGCCCTCGACATCGACAAGACGCGCAAGGAAAACGCCAGGCTGTCGCGCCAGTTGGACGAGGAACGGCTCAAGATGGAGGCGGTGCTGCAGGGAATGGCGGACCTGCTCCTGGCGATAGACCTGGAGGGACGCATCATCACCGCGAGCCGGCAGGCGGCAAAGGTGCTCTGCGCCGAAAAGTGCCAGATTCTCGGGAGGACCCTGGAAGATGTGCTGACGGCCGAGCTGCCGGGGGGGGAGCTGCCAGCCCGCACCGTGCTGCGCACCGGAGCGCCCTGCCTGGACGTCAGTTATACGCTGCGCATCGCCGGGCAGGAGATGCCGGTGCTCTCCTCTGCGGCGCCGCTCAAAAATGCGGAGGGCGAGCTGGTAGGGAGCGTGGAGATCATCAGGGACATCTCCAAGCTAAAGGAGTTGGAGCAGGAAAAAGAGGATTTCGTGAGCATGCTCTCCCACGACCTGAAATCTCCCATCACCGCGGTGGTGGGGTCCATCGACCTGGTGCGGGAGGCCAGACTGGGACCGGTCACCCCGGACCAGTCGGAGTATCTGAACGCGGCCATCGAGAGCTGCGAGGAGATGGTGGAGATGATCGACACCCTGCTCGGCATCCACAAGTTCGAGGCGGGAAAGATGAAGCTCTACTTCAGGGAGGAGGACCCGGCTGTACTGATAAACCGGAGCGTCGCCAAGTTCCAGACCCTGGCCCGGCGCGGCAGCATCAGGCTTTACACCACGCTCCCCCCCGGGCTGCCGTCGATCTCCGCGGACCGCTCATCCTTCAGCAGGATTCTGGGTAACCTCCTTTCCAACGCGGTGAAGTTCACCCCAGAAGGGGGGGAGATAGAGATCTCCGCCGACCTGGTGAGGGAGCCGGGCTCCGTCACCGGGCCTGTCGCGCAGCAGAGCTACGGGGAGCGCGAGCTGCCGCGAGAGGGGGATTTCGTCAGGATAACGGTGCGCGACAGCGGCGTCGGCATCCCGAAGGAATCGCTGGGGTCCATATTCGACCGTTTCGTCCAGGCAAGAAACAGGCGCCAGGGCAAGACCAGCGGCACCGGGCTCGGGCTCGCTTTCTGCCGAAAGGCGATGGATGCCCACGGCGGCTACATCTGGGCCGACAGCGAACCGGGTGCCGGCAGTCTGTTCACGCTCCTGCTTCCGGCGTTGCCGGAGCAAGAGGAGTAGTGCGAGGCACATTCCAGGAAAGGCGCGTTCCGCTTTGGTAGAGACCGCTTAATGAACCTGCTGCGCCCCACCGCTGCAGACCGGGCATTGCAAAGTTATTTCAATCGTTCCTCTTTTTAGTTTTCGCAAATGTAGTATAGTGAGACACTTTGGAAAGCATGGGCCTCTCATGGGAGACATGGCAGGTCATGTGCTCTAGCTCGGGCAGGTAAGGGGGGAAAGTGGCGCTGCGTGAAACCGACGCGGGGTACCGCGAGTTGTTCGAGAAAAACCCTCAGCCGATGTGGGTGTGTCACAGGGAGACGCAGAGGCTTTTGGCGGTGAACGAGGCGGCGCTGCGGCTGTACGGGTATGGGCGCGGCGAATTCCTTGAGCTTTCCCTTTCCCAGCTCGGCGGGGGGGAGGTCGCGGGAGACCCCAGCTCTTCGCAGGAGCAGGTCCTTGGTTGCCGACAGGTCGCAAAGGACCGGAAGAGCTTCCAGGCCCAGCTCACCTGGCGTCCTTGCCAGTTCCAAGGGGAGGGGGCGCAGCTGGTCCTGGTGCGCGAGACCGCGGAGCGGGAGGCCGAGCTTAGGCACCAGGTTGACGAGCAGGGGTCGAAACTGGAGGCGGCCCACCGGGAGCTGGAGACGTTCAGCTACTCGGTCTCCCATGACTTGCGCGCCCCCTTGCGCCACATAGACGGCTTCAGCCGCGCGTTGATGGACGATTACGGCACGGTGCTGGACAGCCAGGCGCAGGAGTATCTGACACGCATCTGCCAAGCGGCGGGGAAGATGTCACAGCTCATCGACGCCGTGCAGCAACTGGCGCGGGTGGGGAGGACGGAACTGAGCCGGGAGAGCGTTGATCTGAGCGTGAAGGCCCAGGTCATCTCACTGGAACTGAGGCATCGCGAGCCTGAGCGCCAGGTCGAGTTCGCGATCGATGAGGGGGTCAGGGCGGAAGCGGACCCCAAGCTGGCCCGGCAACTGCTGGAGATACTGATGGGCAACGCCTGGAAGTTCAGCTCCAGGACCCCGGCGGCGCGCATCGGCTTCGGTGCCCTGGAGAGAGAGGGGCAGAAGGTCTACTTCGTCAGCGATAACGGTGCCGGTTTCGAGATGGCCTATGCAGAAAAGCTTTTCACCGTCTTCCACAGGCTGCACCGCGCCGACGAGTTCGAAGGGAGCGGTGTGGGACTCGCCATCGCCCAGCGCATCGTCGCACGCCACGGCGGCAAAATCTGGGCCGATAGCGCCCCTGGTGTCGGCGCCACCTTCTTCTTCACGCTGCCATCCGATCAACCCCGATGAGAGACTGACCAGCGACGGCCGAAGACCGATTGACAATTGACAACGGACAATTGACAATGGGCGAGCCGGAGCGAGGTCCCCCCACCCTCTCCTTCCCGGGGACGGGACGTTCCATGTGTCGAGCTTCCTCTAAAAACCTCCGTCCCCCTCCAGGGGAGGACCGCAGGGGAGAGGGGCCGGCGGGTGGTGCTTAATCAATTTCCCGGTTTTCTTTGGCAATTTCCACCGTCAAGCCAACCGTTTTTAAAGGGTTTTACATGGTAAACGAGCTAAGGGTACTGCTGGTCGAGGATTCGGAGGAAGACAGCCTGCTGTTGATCCGCGAGCTCTCCCGTGGCGGCTACAAACTGGACCACCTGAGGGTAGAGACCGAATCCAGCATGCGCGAGGCGCTGCAGGAGCGGCAGTGGGACGTGATCCTCTCCGACTACCGGATGCCCTCTTTCGACGCGCTGGGCGCCCTCAGGGTGCTGCATGAGACCGGGCAGGACATCCCGTTCATCATCGTCTCCGGAAAGATAGGCGAGGACTTGGCCGTTGCCGCCATGAAGTCGGGGGCGAGCGATTACCTGATGAAGGGGAACCTGGCGCGCCTGGTTCCGGTGCTGGAGCGGGAACGCAGGGAGGCGGAGGAGCGCAGGACCCACAGGCGCACGCAGGAGGCGGTGCGCCGCGGCAAGGCGGAGTGGGAGTCGGTATTCGACGCGGTCTCCGATCTCATCATCATCACCGATGCCGACGGCGTGGTATCCCGCTGCAACGGGCGGGTCAGCGCCTATTTCCCCGGCGGTTACAGCGCGGTCATCGGCAGGAGGATCGACGAGATATTCTTCGGCAACGAGCAGCCGGAAGGGAAGTTGTTCCGCTTCCTGCACATGCAGGGCGAGACGGACGAGGACATCCGCTTCCCCAACCTGAGCGGGTGGTACAACGTGGCGAGCTACCCGATGCGCTCCGGAGGGAACGACCGAGTCGGCTTCGTCTTCATCATCAAGGACATCACCAAGAGGCGCGAGGTCGAGGAGGAGAAGAGGACCAGCGACCGGGAGCTGCTCACCCTGTATGCGGTGGCGTTTCGCCTCCAGTACACCAAGGGGGTGGAGAAGGTGATGGAGGACCTCCTCTTCCAACTGCACAACATGCTGCAGATGGATTTCTCCTGCATCCACCTCTTCGAGGGGGACCGGCTCAGGATGCGCGCCTCTTTGGGGCTTTCTCCAGGGTTTGAGAAGACGATGAACTCGCTGGGAAAGGATGCCCAGTGGAGCACGCTGGCGCTGACGGGACGTCCTTTCCTCGGGGAGGAGCCTGACGCGAGGTTCCCGCCTAAGGCAAAGACCGCCGCGATAGAGATGGGGCTGCGCTCCTGGTGCACGGTGCCGCTCAAGATAGGGCAGGAAGTGATGGGAGTGATGACGGTAGGGACCATCTCCGAGCGGAGCTATAGCGACAGGGACGTCTTTTTGCTCTGCTCGATCGCGGGGCAGCTTGCCGTGCTCATCGACAACTACAGCCTGTACGACAAGATGAAGGAGAAGGCAGACGAGCTGTACCGGAGCAAGATGGAGCTCAAGGAGAACCTGCAGAAGGTGAAGCGGGCGAACATCGAGCTCGGTCGTCTGAACACGGCCAAGAACAGCTTCATCGGCATCGCCTCCCACGAGCTGAAGACCCCGATCACCTCCATCATGGGCGGGGTGGAGTTCCTGCTGAAGTACTCAGGGATCCCGATGACACCCGAGCAGCACAACATCTTCGTCTCCGTCTATGAAGGAACGGTCCAGCTGAGAAAGCTGGTGGACGATCTGCTCTCCATCTCCCGGATAGAAGCGCAGGGGCCGTTGGCCCAGAAGAAGCCGGCCAACCTGATGCAGCTTTGCAGGGAGGTTCACGACCTGTTCGCGCTGCCGCTTTCGGAGCGACGCATAAAGGTGGAGATTTCCGGTGACGAGAGTAAAGTCCCGGTCGACGACGCTTTCGCCATGCTGGCGGTGAGGAACCTGCTGGAGAACGCCATCAAGTTCACCCATGACGGCGGCGAGGTGCGCCTGACCGGCAAGGTGCTGAAGCACGCAAAGCTGAAGGATATCGCCCCGCTTGTGCGGCCGTTTTATCCCGCTTTTCCCAAGGGTATGGCCTCGGCCGAGAGCTATTACCTGCTCCAGGTGAGCGACAACGGCATTGGGATTCCGTGCGACGAAAGGGTGAGGGTGTTCGAAAAGTTCTACGGGGTGGGAGACATCGCCCACCATTCCTCGGGGGACACCGCCTTCATGTCGAAGGGATCCGGCCTGGGGCTTTCCATCGTCCGCGGCATCATGGAGGCCCACGAAGGAGCGGTCTGGGTGGAGCCTGGGGCCGGGGGGGAAGGGAGCATCTTCTCGCTGCTCTTCCCGCTTAGCTAGCTGAAACCGGCGGTTCAGGAAAAGGCGTTTAAGCAGGTACTCCCTTTCCAGTTGGATCTCCGCTACTTTTGCCGGGGCTGAAATGACCCATGCCATCACGCTGCACCAGGTAACCAAGAGCTACGACAGCTTCAAGGCCGTCGACCGCTTCTCGTTGGAAGTGGAGCGTGGAACCGTCTTTGGTCTGCTCGGACCGAACGGGGCGGGTAAAACCACCCTCATCAAGATCCTTACCACCCTGATGCGTCCGACCCTTGGCGACGCCTTCGTCGAGGGGTTCAGCGTGCTCACCGCGGGAAAGGAGGTGCGCCGGGTGATAGGGGTGGTCCCCCAGGAAAACAACCTGGACCGCTATCTCACCGCCCGTGAGAACCTGATGCTTCACGGCAAGTTGCACGGCATGGGTCCTTCGGCCTACAACCCGCGCATAGACGAGCTCCTGGAGATGACCGGGCTCGCTTCTCGCCAGTACGATTTCCCCGATACCTTTTCAGGCGGCATGCAGCGCCGGCTGGTCGTAGCCCGCGCCCTGGTGCACGAACCGCGGGTGCTGTTCCTGGACGAGCCTACCACCGGGCTGGACCCGCAATCCCGGCGTGCTCTCTGGGAGTACATCAGGGGGCTTCGCCGGAGCATGACCGTCTTTCTCACCACCCATTACATGGACGAGGCCGACGCGCTTTGTGACAGGATCATGATCATGGATCACGGGGTCTGCCTGGCCGACGGGACCGCGGCCGAGCTAAAGGACGCCTTTTCCCGCGCCCACACCTACCAGGTGGAGTTCCGGCGCGACAGCGAGAAGTACGAGGCGATCCTGGCGGCGCTCCCGTTCGTCCGCAGCGTAGAGAGGACCGGGGGGATCTTCCAGATCACCCTGGCCGGAGAGGAAGCCATCAAGCCGCTCATGGATTCCCTGGGTCACGCCGACATCAGGAGGATCTGCCTGAAAGAGCCGACCCTGGAGGACGTCTTCATTTCCCTGACCGGGGAGAAGGTGAGGGAATAAGGGCTCTAAAGGTTCGACCGACTGACAGGTCAGACAAGTCAGACAGGTCAGACAGGTCAGACAAAAAGGGGTGATCGTGAAAGGCGCTTTTTCCATCTGGAGCAGGGACATGCTGGTGCTTAGGCGGAGCATCTTCTCCGAGCTCATCGCCGTGATTGCCTACCCCCTTACCCTCTACCTCGCCTTCGGCTTCGGCCTCAAGGGGTATATTACCAACGTGGAAGGGGTCCCCTACCCTCTCTTCATCGCCCCCGGCCTCATCTCCATGACCGCGGTCAACGCGGCGTTCGACGAGAGCTCCTGGAGCATGTGGTTCCACCGCCGGGTGCAGCGCACCATCGAGGAGTACCGCGTCACCCCCATAACCGTCTACGACATTGTCCTCGGAAAGATCTTCTCAGGCTTTTCGCAGGGGGCCATCAAGGGAACGGTCGTTTTCCTGGTGATCCTCCTCCTTACGCCGTTTCGCATAGACTTCGGCCATCTACCCGCCTATCTCATGTGCATCGGCATCTCTTCCATGACCTTCTCCTGCCTGGGAACTATCTGCGGCACGATCATCGACAAGCCGGAGAACATCGGCAGGGTGCAGTCCGTTGTCATCGTGCCGCTCATCTTCATGGCAGGCATCTTTTTCCCGCTCTCCTCCTACCCCGCCTCCATCCTCCCTGTCATAGAACTCCTCCCTACCACTGCAGTATTCGAGGGAGCGAGGGACGCACTGTTACAGGGGCACATCCCCGCCCGCTATTTCATCAACCTGATTGTAACTGCCGCAGTTTCCTTCCTGATAGCCGTATACACCTTCAACCGCAAAATGGCGGAATAGGCGATTCTTCTTGAGTTCAACTCGACTTTCATAGTAAAGTTTGCTCTAAACTTTTTACCTCCTGGATGCCGCTCCGACGCCGTTTGCTGCGGGACGGTAAATCAAGCGTACCTTGTCGCAGAGCCGACCGTTTTGGCATGTTTCAGTTCCCTGCCTGAGCCGATGAGCCCCCCGCCGCTTGCAACGCTTCCAGGTCATTTAATTTGGAGATGCCATGGCCGAAGAGTTCGTACCGAAATGGATCGCCTGGGAGACCACCCAGCGCTGCAACCTGAAATGCGTCCACTGCCGCTGCTCGTCGGAGCTCACCTCCTCCGAGGGGGACTTCACCACGCAAGAGGGGAAGAACCTGCTGAAGGAGATCTCCGACTACTCCAAGCCGGTCGTGGTACTCTCCGGCGGCGAACCGCTGATGAGGCCTGACATCTTCGAACTCGCTCAGTACGGCACCTCGCTCGGCCTCAGGATGTGCATGGCGAGCAACGGCTCTCTGGTGACCGACGAGGTCTGCGAGAAGATGAAAGAGGCAGACATCAAGATGGTCTCCCTTTCGCTGGACGGCTCGACCGCCGAGGTGCACGACAACTTCCGCCAGTGTCCCGGTTCCTTCGAAGGCGTGCTGCGCGCGGCCGAACTCTTCAGAAAGCACGGCCAGAAGTTCCTGATCAACTCCTCCTTCACCAAGAGGAACCAAAGCGACATCGCCAACACCTTCAAGGTGGCGAAGTCCCTGGGCGCCACGGCCTGGTACATGTTCATGATCGTCCCCACCGGCCGCGGCGAGGAGATCATGAGCGAGCTGATCTCCAAGGAGGACTACGAGGAGATCCTCGATTGGCACTACCACCAGGAGAAGAACACCGACGACATCCTGATGCGTCCCACCTGCGCGCCGCATTACTACCGTATCGTTCCGCAGAAGGCCAAGGCCGAAGGCGAGAAGTTCGAGCGCCGCTCGCTCACCTTCTCCACCGGCGGCGGCAAGGGGTGCATCGCGGCCCAGACCATCTGCCTCATCGACTGCTACGGAAACCTGAAGCCCTGCTCCTACTTCCACCGCACCGCGGGAAACGTGAAGCAGACACCGTTCAAGGAGCTCTGGGAGAATTCCGAAATCTTCAAGGACCTGCGGGATTTCAAGAGCTACAAGGGGAAGTGCGGTCAGTGCGAGTACCTGAACGTCTGTGGCGGCTGCCGCGCCCGCGCCGATGCGGTGCACGGCGACTACATGGAAGAAGAACCGTTTTGCAATTACGTCCCGATCAAGGTGCAGCGCGAGCAGAAGTAACAGGAACAGCCGCCTCCTGTGGAGAGAAACAGGTGAGGGCTTGCAGTTGCAAAGTTGTTATTTAGTCCCGGAAAGACCGAATATAAACAACCAGGAGGATTTTTATGAACACTCGATTTTTAGACGCATGTTGGGGAAAGCCGGTTGACAGGGTGCCGGTCTGGCTTATGCGCCAGGCAGGCCGTTATCTCCCCGACTATATGCGCGTCCGCTCCAAATGTACCTTCCTGGAACTGTGCAAGACCCCCGAACTGGCAGCCGAAGTCACCATCCAGCCGGTAGACATCCTGGGCGTCGATGCAGCGATCCTTTTCTCCGACATCCTCACCCCGATCGAGCCGATGGGGATGGAGCTTGATTTCGTCCCGGGTCCGGTATTCGCCAAGCCCATTCGCACCATGGCCGACGTAGAGGCGCTCAAGATCCCCAAGATGGAAGCCGACGTTCCTTACGTGCTGGACGCGGTGAAACTGCTCCGCAAGGAACTGGCCGCCAAGGTGCCGCTGATCGGTTTCGGCGGTGCGCCCTTCACCCTGGCCTGCTACATGGTGGAAGGGAAAGGCTCCAAGGACTTCGCGGCCCTCAAGAGGATGATGTACGCCGAGCCGGAGATCTACGCCGCGCTGATGGAAAAGATCACCACCATGGACATGGAGTACCTGAACGCCCAGATCAAGGCCGGCGCCCAGGCCATCCAGATCTTCGACACCTGGGGCGGCATGCTCTCCCCGGCTGACTACGAGCGCTACGTCCTCCCCTACACCCAGCGCCTCATCAACGGGCTGGACCGCACCAACGTCCCGGTGATTCATTTCGTCAAGGGCGCGGGCACCATGCTGGAGATCGTGAAACAGGCCGGCGGCGACGTGATGGGTCTGGACTGGCACGTCAACCTCGGCAAGGCCAGGGACATCCTGGGCGACATGGCGGTACAGGGAAACCTCGATCCGACCGTGCTCTTCGCACCGAAGGAAATCATCGAACGCGAGGTGAAGAGGGTGCTGGACGAGAACGCCGGCAGGCCTGGCCTCATCTTCAACCTGGGGCACGGCATTCTTCCGACCGTCCCACCGGAAAACGCCATTTACATGGTCGACTGCGTACACCGGCTGTCGCAGAAATAAAGCAAAGACCACAGCAAGGGCGGCCGACGAGGCCGCCCTTCTTGTTGACCCCGCAAGCGGTCCGGCGAGCGGGCGTTGCCGCGGCCGGCGGCCCCCCACCGGATCGAGCAGGAGCGCATCATGCTTAGGCTTTTCAAAATAGAGAACGGGCTCATCAAAGAGATGGAGCTGCAACGGTCCGATCTTCCCAGCCAGATCCTGCAGGCCGACTGGATCGACGCCCACGAACCTGACGACGAGGAAAGGGACCTGCTGGAACTGCTCCTGCACACGGACATCCCCGAGTCGGACGAGGTAGACGAGATCGAGATCTCGGCCCGCTGCTTCGTGGACCAGGCGGGGCTGCACGTTCACCCCCTGTTCCTGTCCCAGACGGAAGGGCGCCACATCACGCTTACCGTCGCCTGCATCCTGCAAGCAAAGCACCTGATCACCATCCGCGAGGGGGATCTCGCTGACTTTCGCCTTTTGCGCATGCGCGCGAGGAGGGGACAGGTGGAGTGCCGCACGCCGTCCGAGCTGCTGGTGATCCTCCTGGACCAGAAGGTGGAGAACCACGCGGACACCCTGGAGGACATCCACCGCCAGCTGGAAGGGGTGAGCCACATGGTGCTGGAGGACGAGGAGTCCGAGCTGGAAGACGCCATCAGCAAACTCGCCAAACTCGAGGACAGCAACGGAAAAATCCGCCTCTGCCTGATGGATACCCAGCGGGACATCTCCTTCCTGCTGCGCCACCTGCGCGACCAGACCGATCAGACCGAGACCCTGCGGGAGATCGCCCGGGACGTCGAGACCCTGATGTCGCACACCACGTTCCTGTTCGACAAGATCAACTTCCTGATGGACTCCACCCAGGGCTTCATCAACATCGAGCAGAACCAGATCATCAAGATCTTCTCCATCGCAGCCGTCGTTTTCCTCCCCCCCACCTTGGTGGCGAGCATATACGGGATGAACTTCCAGTTCATGCCCGAGCTGAAACTGATGTTCGGCTATCCCTGGGCTCTTGCCCTGATGCTCCTTTCGGGCATCGCACCCTACTGGTACTTCAAGCGCAAGGGGTGGTTGTAGAGAGGGAGACAGGCCGCGCATGCGGTGAACTCCCCGATATGTAAACGGAATAGAATGTTTACATGTTTGATGATTAATGTTATAAGGCGTCATGCTCATGAACTGAGGTGGCCCTTATGGTGAAGAAAGCAGCTCTTGCAGCACTTGCACTGTTATGCGCGGCACCCTTACCCGATGCACAGGCAACCAACGGGGACACCCTGATCGGCGTAGCCGCTGCTTCCCGTGCCATGGGCGGGGCAGGAGTAGCGGCCCCTCAGGATGCCATCAGCGCCATCTTCGCCAATCCGGCCGCCATGTGCATGGGACCGTACTGCCCTGGTTCGGAGACCGTTTTCGCCGCCACCGTTTATGCTCCCAGCGTGAAGACCCAGGTCAGAGTCGGCCCGAACGCGCAGGGTGCGAAGAGCAACATGAAGCCTTTCGTCATCCCTTCGGTGGGGATGACCACCCCCGTGAACGACCGGGTCCGCTTCGGCCTGGGGATGTTCGGCATCACGGGAATGGGTGTCGACTACCGCAACGAGGGGCTGGACCTCAACCCTGCCAGCCCCGCCAGCGAGGGCGACATCTACACGCAGCTGCAGATCCTCAAGTTCGCTCCCAACCTCGCTTATCTCGTCACACCCGACCTCTCCGTCGGCGCATCCCTCCACCTGCTTTACGGCTCGCTCGACCTCGGGCAGGGCACCGCTCACAACTACGGCCTGGGTGGACAGGTGGGCGCCATCTACCGGGCGGGCCCCTTTTCTTTCGGGGGGAGCTACACCACTGCGGAGAACATCTCCCACAAGGACATTTCCGACTTCGGGACCGGCGGGCCGCGGAGGGAGCTGGCCATGGAATCGCCCAGGACCGCGGCCGCAGGGGTTGCCTGGCGCATCACTCCCGAGTTGCTGGTGGAGGCGGACGTCAAGTGGCTGAACTGGAGTGACGCGAAGGGGTACAAGGAGTTCGACTGGTCTGACCAGTGGGTCTATGCGGTAGGGGTGCAGTACAAGGATCCGGACGGCCTCACCCTGCGTGGCGGCTACAACTACGGGAAAAGCCCCGTCAAGGTACATGACAACTTCGATGCTTCCGGGACGACCGCCGTCCAGGGACAGCCCGTGTCGACACTGCTTTACGAATACCTCAGGGTGGTGGGATTCCCTGCCATCGCAGAGCACCACTTCTCCGTCGGGATCGGGTACCAGGTTTCCGGCAGGTTGGAGGCGCACGTCGGCGGGATGTGCACCCTCAGCGAGAGCATAAGCGAGCGGGATTCCAGCGGGACCTTCGGCTTCACCTCGAAGCTGCGCGAGACCTCCTACGACGTAGGCCTCATCTGGCATTTCATCTGACCCTACGGCGAGGATTCTAACCGGAAGCCCCGCCTTCACGATTCAATTCACCCCTGCAGCCACCCCTGGCTCGGGCAGCATAAACGGGACTTCCTTGAACTGGCATGTCTACATCATCCTCTGCAGCGACCAGACCCTCTACACCGGCATAACAACGGACATCGACAGGCGTATGCTGCAGCACGCCACCGGCCGCGGGGCGAAGTATTTCCGGGGACGGCAACCCAAGGCGCTCCTCTACCTTGAGGGGGGGCACGACAGGAGCGCGGCGAGCAAGAGAGAGCTGTATATCAAGGGGTTGACCCGGGCCGGCAAGCAGGCTCTCGTCGACGCGGCGGCGGTTCCCTCCGGTGGGGCAACGCCTTCATCCTCCTCCTGAACCTCCCTCCGAGAAATAACGAGGCAAGCAACGCTTATTGCAGTTGGGGGTGCGGCGTCTGGTCTGAACTGGGCGGAAGTATGGGATAAGCCATCTTCGGCTGCGTCCCGGTGAGGGTTTTCAGAAATGCCGCCATGTTTTCCACCTCAGCTTCGTTCAGCTTGATCCCGAGCTGGGCAGACCCCATCACGGCGACGGACTCCCTGAGGCTCCACACCTTGCCCGAGTGGAAGTAGGGCTGGGTGAGCGCGACGTTTCGCAACGAAGGCGCTTTGAAAACGTACCTGTCGCTCTCCGTGTTGGTGACCTTGAAGCGTCCGGTGTCCCCCGCGGGACGTATCTCGCCGGAGGGGACCTCCCTGACGCCGAAGGGGTAGTACCCCGCGCCGCCCAGGTTCACCCCGCCGTGACAGGCTGCGCACCCCTTGTCCATGAAAACCCGCAGCCCCGCCAGCTCCTTGGCGTCGAGGGCAGCGTTCTCCCCTCTAAGGAAGCGGTCGAAAGGGGAGTCGGGCGTCAACAGCGTCGCCTCGAATACCTCGATGGCCTTGGCCATGTTGTCGAAGTTCACCGGGTTATGGTGCTTGGGGAACGCCTCCTGGAAGAGAGGGGCGTAGCCGGGGATGCTCTTCAGGGTGGCTTCCACCAACTGAGGGTTGCTGTTCATCTCCACGGCTGCCTGCACCGGGCCCTTGGCCTGGGTTTGCAGGTCCTGGGCCCTGCCGTCCCAGAACTGGGCCACGTTGAACACGGCGTTGAACACCGTGGGGGCGTTGCGGGGGCCCTTCTGCCATCCGTGCCCGATGGAAGTTTCCTGGAGGTCGGCCCCTCCGAGACCGAGGTTGTGGCAGGTATTGCAACTGATGAGTTGCGAGGTGGAGAGCCGCGGGTCAAAGAAGAGTTTCGCGCCCAAGGCCACCCTGGCCGCGGTCGCCTCGTTTCCCTTAATAGCCGGGGCGCTATTCGGGACCGGCTTGAACAGGGCCTGCGCACGGGACATGGTTTCCTTGTCGGCGTCGGATGCGCAGCCAGAGAGCAGGGGCAAAAGCAGCAAAAAGAGCTTGGCGTTCATGTGTGTGTCTCCTTTGTGGGTTGGGGGGAAAAGCAACCCTTAAAAAATACTTACAAAGGTAGAGGTGTCAACGTATCGGCCGGGAAGGGCTGAGGCGGAGCCTGTGCGGTTGCCGGCGGGAGGGGAGCCTGGGCAGGTAGCTCACCGGGAGGGACAGGGAGCGGTGAGAGGAAGCCCGGGTCGGGAGCGCTGGCCTGGGCGCAAAAAAAAAGAGGGGAGCATGGGAGCTCCCCTCTTTATACACGTCTGTGCCGGGTGCGGGTCAGCGTTTCAGGTAATCGTTGATCGCGGCAGCGGCGCGCTTGCCGTCGCCCATGGCCAGGATGACGGTTGCCCCGCCCCTGACGATGTCGCCTCCGGCGAACACGCCGGGGATGCTGGTCTCACCCTCGCTGCTGGTGAGGATGTTGCCCCACTTGTTGAGGGCGAGGTCCGGGGCTGTGGCGGTCAGAAGCGGGTTCGCGCTGGTGCCGACTGCGTTGATGACGATCCCTGCGGGAAGGTCGAACTCCGACCCCTCTATCGCCTGCGGCCGGCGGCGCCCGGAGTCGTCGGGGGGGCCCAGCTCCATCTTCTGGCAGCGAAGCGCGGAGACCCAGCCGTCCTCGGTGGCTGCTATGGCGATGGGAGCGGTCAGCATCACGAACTCGACCCCCTCCTCCTTGGCGTGCTTGATCTCTTCGACCCTGGCCGGCATCTCCGCCTCGCCGCGGCGGTAGACGATCATGGCGCGCTTGGCGCCCAGCCTGCGGGCGGTCCTGACGCAGTCCATCGCCGTGTTGCCGCCGCCGATCACAGCAACCTCGTCCCTTTGCAGGATCGGGGTGGAACTGTCCTCCCTGCGCCCCGCCTCCATGAGGTTCACGCGGGTGAGGAACTCATTGGCCGCATATACCCCCTTCAGGTTCTCGCCCGGGATGTTGAGCATGGTGGGAAGACCCGCCCCGTTGGCGATGAAGATGGCGTCGAACTCGCGGCGCAGTTCGGGGATGGTAAGGGTCTTGCCGATGATCACGTTGCACTCGATGGTGACGCCGAGAGCGCTCAGCACGGCCACCTCGCGGTCGATGATCTCCTTGGGGAGCCGGAATTCCGGGATGCCGTAGCGGAGCACGCCGCCGGTGTCATGCAGCGCCTCGAAAATGGTCACCTTGTGACCCTGCCGCGCCAGTTCTCCTGCCGCGGTAAGGCCGGCAGGGCCGCAGCCGACAACGGCCACTGATTTGCCGGTCGGCTCGGGGGCAGCCTCAGCCAACAGCTGCTCCGGGTGCTGCATCGCCCAGTCGGCAACGTAGCGCTCCAGGTAGCCGATCGCCACCGCATCGCCTTTCTTGCCGCGCACGCAAAGCGCCTCGCACTGCGTCTCCTGGGGGCAGACCCTGCCGCACACGGCGGGGAGCGCGTTGTCGCCGCGCAGTATCTGGGCGGCGCGCGGGAGATCGTCGGAGGCGAGCGCATCGATGAACTCCGGGATGGAAACGCCGACCGGACAGCCTGCCACGCACTCCCTGTTCTTGCACTGCAGGCAGCGCTGTGCCTCGGAGAGCGCCTGGTCCGGGCTCAGTCCGAGGTTCACTTCTTCGAAGTTCTTGCTCCTGTTGTCTGCCGGAAGCTCGGCCATGTGGGTCCGCTCAATAGCCATTCTGTCTTTAGGGGACAATTTGTTGCTCACCGTGCTACCTCCTTGCCTATCTTGCAATCCGTCACGGCGTGCCTGACCGCCTCTTCCTTGCGGTAACTGGTCAGGCGGTCGCTCAGCCCGTCGAAATCGACCAGGTGCGCGTCGAATTCCGGCCCGTCCACGCAGGCGAACTTGGTTTCGTCCCCCACCTGCACGCGGCAGCCGCCGCACATGCCGGTGCCGTCGATCATGATCGGGTTCAGGCTGACGATGGTCTCGATCCCCGGCTCGCGGGTCATGTTGGCCACCGCCTTCATCATCGGCACCGGGCCGACAGCGAAGACCGCCTGGGGTGCGCGCTCAGGGTCCGCCAGCATCTCCGACAGGGGACCGGTCACGAATCCCTTAAAGCCGAGGCTGCCGTCCTCGGTGGTGATCAGCAGCTTCTCGGAGAGGGGGGCCAGCTCGTCTGCCAGTATGATGTAGCGGCCGGAGCGGCCGCCGATTATGGTGGTGATCTGGTTGCCAGCCTCCGCCAGCGCCTTCACCAGTGGGAAGAGAACGGCCGTGCCGACGCCGCCACCCACGCAGACGACCCGTCCCCAGTTGGTGATGTGCGTCTCCTTGCCAAGCGGGCCTGCCACGTCGCGTATGGACCCGCCGGCCGGAGTAGCGACGATCTTGCGGGTCGAGGCGCCGATCGCCTGGATGAAAAGGGTAATGGTGCCGGCCTCGGGGTCCGCGTCGCCGATGGTCAGAGGGATGCGCTCCTCGCCCTGTGCCAGCCTGACCATGACGAACTGCCCGGCCTTCCTGGCCCGTGCGATCCGTGGGGCCACCAGCACCATCTTGTGGAGGTTTTCCGCGAGTATCTCGTTGCTTACAACTTCGAACATGGGGGTCACCTTTTTAGAGTGGGGGATGTGATGCAGCCGTTCTAGCTTACCGAATACGATATCAATTTCCACGGCAAAAGGGCAAGGAAGTATACGGAAAGACGCAGGTAATGAGCAAGCGGCAATCAAGGGGGAAGGCGGGGCCGGGATCCCAGCGCGTGCGAGGGCTGGGGCGGGGAATTACCCCTGCGCTTTCACCTTGAAGGTGGCGCAGAAGATGCCGGCGAAGATAAGCAGGATTCCGGCGATATGGAAGGGCATCAGCCGCTCCCCGAGGAAGATGACGGCCAGGATGGTGCTGAAAGCGGGCATGAGGTGCACGAACTGCCCGCCGATATGCGGCCCCACCTTGCGCAGCCCGTGGTTCCAGCAGGTGAAGGCGACCACCGAGGCAAAAATCCCGACGTAGCCGACACTGAGAACCGTCGGCCGGTTCAGCGTCATAACGTGCCCCGCCGAGATCTCCAGCGCATAGAAGGGGATGAGCAGCACCAGGCCGGCGACGCTGATGCAGAACAGGAACACGAAAGGGTTGAGTCCCTGCGGGTAACGCTTGATGGCGACGGAATAGAGTCCCCAGGCGATGGCCGCTAAAAGGACCAGGAGGTCCCCCCTGTTGAAGCTGAGCGTCAGGATGCGGGAGGGATCTCCTCGCAGGATGATGGCGGCGACCCCGACCAGGGAGAGGGCGATCCCCGCGTGTTGGCGCAGCGTGACCTTCTGGCCGTAGAAGATGCGAGCGAACATGATGATGAAGATGGGAATGGCTGAATTGACCAGCGCCGCGTTGATCGCCGTGGTCGAGTGCATCGCCGTGTAGATGAGGAAGTTGAACAGGGTGACGCCGAAGAGGCCGCAGATGCCGACCAGTTGCAGGTTCGCCCGCACGATGGGCCATTCCTTGCGAAGGCGGGGCAGGGCGATGGGAGAGAGCATCAAGAGCGCCACGATCCAGCGCCAGAACACGAAGCCGGCAGGAGGGATGACATCGTTCATGGCCCGGCTGATCACGAAATTCCCGGACCAGATCAGGGCGCTCAAGGTGAGGAGGAGGTACGGCATCGGGAATTCCTATGGTGCAAACAATTTAGCCAGAATGGACAAAACGTTTTCTTGAGCATCTTTGGCAAGTTTGCCCTGCTTTTGAATTAGGCGGGATTTATCAACTGTTCGTATCTGGTCAAGAACAACTTGCCCATTCTTCCCCTTGAACGTGCAGGCCACCCGCGTCGGGTAATCCCGCCCTTTTGTTGTCATCGGGGCTACGATGACGGTGGCAATATACTGGTTCATCTCATCGGGAGAAATGATGAGGCATGGTCGCGATTTTCGAATTTCGCTGCCAACAGTCGGATCAAGATTGATCAGGAAAACATCGAAACGTTTGATTACCATTCCCATTCTTCCTTGTCCCACTCCGTTTGTTCGCCTGGTTGCTCGTCTAGCATATTGTCGTCGCCGCTCTCGGACATAAGCCTGAACTTTTCCTTCCATCCGTCACGCGGTTTAGTGGCCGGACGGATGACAATCATTTCATTCTCCACCTCCAGTTCCACTTCAGTTCCGAGACGGCTCTGTTCAAGGAGAATTTTCGGAATGCGGATCCCTTGAGAGTTTCCGATGCGAATAATGTTGGTCCTCATTGTAGTACCTCCAGCTTGGTGGGTACATTGTAATTACGAGTAAGGGGTGCGTCAAGATTTATATCAATAAATCCGGAGGTGGACATGTTCGCCAAAAGAAGAAGGGGGAAAGGCTTTTTGCCCTTCCCCCCTTTTAGTTTCTCCGGAACCACGCTTAGCTAGAACTCCTGCGACATCGCCTTTACTTCGCGTGCCGTGAATACCGGGCCGTCCTTGCAGACGTAGACGTTTCCTACGTTGCAGCGGCCGCACTTGCCGACGCCGCATTTCATCCTGTTCTCCAGCGTGGTGTAGATGGCGTCGTCGGGGAAACCGAGACGCTCCAGCACGGGGAGGGTGAACTTGATCATGACGGGGGGGCCGCAGACAAGCGCTATGCAGTTTTCGGAGCTGGGGGCGGCCTCCTCCAGCACGCTGGGGACGAAGCCGACCTTGCCGTCGAAGTCGGGGCCGTTGCCGCCTGGGTCGACGCATTTCACCAGCCTCACGTCGTCGCGCTCCTGCCACTGGGTGAGCTCGCGCTTATAGACGAGGTCGGCCTCGGAGCGGGCGCCGTAGACGATGGTGATGTCCTTGAACTTGTCTCTGAGGTCGAGGCAGTTCCAGATCACGGTCCGAAGCGGCGGAAGCGCGATGCCGCCTGCGATGAAGACCAGGCTCTTGCCGTAGAACTCCTCGATGGGGAAGGAGTTGCCGTAGGGTCCGCGCACGCCGACGGTGTCGCCTACCTCCAGTTTCCTCAGCGACTCGGTCACCCTCCCGACGCTCCTGAAGCAGCACTCGATGTACCCCTTGCGGGTCGGGGCGGAGGCGATGCAGAAGGTCGACTCTCCGGAACCGAAGGAGGAGTATTCGGCGAACTGCCCCGCCCTGAAGCTGAAGTTCTCGCGGACCTGCTCATCCTGAAAGACAAGGCGCAGCGTCCTGACGTCCGGCGTCTCGTCGACGATGGCTTCGATGGTGGCGAGGTTCGGCAGGTAGATGTTCTTCGATTGGCACATGTATGTTGTCTCTCGTAGGAGCGGCGTTCCCGCCGCGATTAAAATCAGGCACAAAGGCGTTTAAAGGGGTGCAGGGGTTGCAGGCGATGAAAACCATGAATGCCCGGGTTATTATCCCATTTATCCCCTGCATCCCTGTGGATGGACTTTTCTGGGTTTAACCCTGCGCGTCGATCTTTTGCAGGATCTCCGCGATGTCGATCCCGACCGGGCAGGCGCGGATGCAGCGGCCACAGCCGGTGCAAAGGGTCTTGCCGAACTTGTCGTCGTAATACTTGAACTTGTGCATGATCCGGTTTCTGTAGCGCTTGTTCTGGATGTCGCGCGGGTTGTGGCCGGAGGCATGGTTGGTGAACTTGCTGAAGCCGCAGGCATCCCAGTGCTTGCGCCGGCACCCCTCGTCGGCGCTCCCCTCGTCGTTGATGTCGAAGCAGTGGCAGGCCGGGCAGATGAAGGCGCAGGCCCCGCAGCCGACGCAGATGTCGGCGATGCTCTCCCAGAGCGGGTCCTCGAAGTGGGTGTCGAGCCAGTTCTTGATCTTCACCAGGTCGAGTTTGCCGGTGGACTGGTCGACGAAGGAAACCGCTTCGCTCGCAGCCGCCTCGCCAAACAGCCCGCCATGAGCGCTCACCAGGGCCTGTCCCTTTTCCGTCACCGCGCTGCAGGAGTAGGAACCGTTCTTCAGCGGGGTGAGGAAGAGGTCGCTTCCCGCTTGGGCGTCGGGAGCGAGTCCCACGGCCGCACAGAAACAGGCGTCGTCACCCTTGGTGCAGGCGATGCCGACGATGGTGCTTTTGCGGCGGCGCTCCAGGTAGAACTCGTCGTGATAGTCCCAGGAAAACACCGCATCCAGGATAGCGGGGGAACCGGCGTCGCACGGGGGCGCCCCGATCAGCACCGTCTCGGGGAACCGGGAGCGGTCCACGTCGGCCACCTGCATCTTGCCGTCCACCTTTTTGTAGGTGAGGATGTCTTCGCAGACCGGGAAGAACAGCTCCTTGGCAGAGCGACGGGGGAGCGACTCGAGAGTCAGCTCGGATCCTGCCGAAAGCGGCTCATAAAGGACCACCGCCCCTGACATCTTGGGGCCCACCACGAGTTTCGCCTCCTTAACGAGGAGGTCGACGAGTTTGCGAAGGTTCTCTTCCGTGATTATCTGCGGCATAGGAGTCTCTTTGAATTGATGTTGTTTTACCGCTAGGTACGCGGAGTAAAGGCAGCTGGTTTTACCCGAGAAACCTCTGATCTTCCGTCGTCCCTCGCGGTGCAAGGGTATCTATTTTATGAACGACTGGTCGTCGTCTTCCTTGTACTGGGTGAGCGGGCCTTTGTCGTTCGGTGACAGGCCGGCCTCGTAGTCGTACAGCTCTTTAAGCTCCTTGGCCATGCGCCGGTTCAGCAGGTTCAGCGGGATGTCCATCGGGCAGACCCGCTCGCATTCGGCACAGCCGCCGCAGCGCCCGGCAAGATGCATGGCGCGCACGATGTGCCAGGCCGTGTTCCCAGCGGGCCTCGGGGAGCTCTCGACTGCCTGGGGGCGGTTCTTGTCGCACAGGCATTGCTCGCAGTAGCAGAAGGGACAGACCTGGCGGCAGGCCAGGCACCTGATGCAGCGGGAGAAATGCTCCTTCCAGAAGGCCCAGCGCTCTGCCTGCGGCAGCGCCTCGATGCGCGCCATCTCCTCGGCCTCCACCGGTGTGAGATCGGAGAGCTCGGTCAGGGCACCCGCTGTGACATCGGCCCCCTCAGGAGCGTGGACGTTGCACTCGCGGCATTTCCTGGCGATGTTGGCCTGGGTCAGAGCTTCGCTGCGGTCAGCACCGAACCCGTACACGCCAGCGCAGTAGACGCCGATGATGAAAAGCTCCTCGCGCTTCATCTGCGACTCGCCGATCAACCCCGCCAGCGCGCGCATGTCGCAACCCTTGGCCACGATGCCGACGCGTCCCTTCCCGAGCACCCCCCTCTTCGTTTTCGTGAGGTAGACCGAGAGGTTGTTGGCGCAGGCGGGAGAGAAGACGAGCTGCTCGGCCTGTTCGACCGTGGTCACCAGGGCGGGGGAGGCGGTCCCCTTGCGGCGGCCAGGCAGGTAGCCGACCACGCCCACAACGGTCTCCTCTTTCAGGAGTTTCACCGCTTCCTGCCGTATCGCCTCGGTGACTGCCTGGTAGTACGCCGGTTCTATGGCCGTTAGTATCTTGTGTGCTTTAGCGTTCATGTGTTGTCGCACCCGTTGTTCTCTCGGAAAGGGGCATCTTCCGGCAGGGGGTATTGTAGGAGCGGCATTCCTGCCGCGAGCCGTCTTCGCCAATCAGGCTACGGCGGACAAGCATGCCGCAGACCGAATCGCGGCAGGAATGCCGCTCCTACAGATAAATAGCAATGACAATCTAGGAGATGCTGTCGTACGCCTCTTTGAGTTCAGGGGTGTTCAGGACCTCGTCCACCGCAGCCTGAAACGCGCCTACGGGCTTGCCCACCGTAGCCTTGGCGAAGGTGGGCTCCTCATGTTCCAGCTCCTTGAACTCCGGCATCGGCCCCATGGTGCGCACCCTTTCGGTCAGCTCTGTCACCACCTCGACCCATTTCCCGCCTTCTGCGGCCGAGACCCAGGAGAACTGGAGCCGGTTCAGGTCTACCCCGATGAAGTGGAGCAGGGCTCGGAAGGCAGCGAAGCGGCGCCGGGCGTGGAAGTTGCCGGCCATGTAATGGCAATCGCCGGGGTGGCAGCCGGAGACCAGCACCCCGTCAGCCCCCTTCTGAAAGGCCCGCAGGATGAACACCGGATCGATGCGTCCGGTGCAGGGGAACTTGAGCACCCGGACGTTGGTCGGGTACTGCATCCGGCTGGTGCCGGCCAAGTCCGCCCCCGCGTAAGTGCACCAGGTGCAGACGAAGGCTACTATCTTCGGCTCGAAGTCGTGCTGTTTGGCTTCAGCGTGCATGTGGAAACCTCAGAGGCCGTTTTAAGTTCTAAGTTCTATGTTCTACGTTCTATGTTGAAAAGCAGAACCCCGAACCAAAACGGAAAATAGTTGAGAAAAATAAGATCTTCGCTTCAAACGTTGAACCCAGAACATAGAACATAGAACCCAGAACCCAGAACATAGAACGGCCTTCAGCCGTTAAGCGTCAAAGCGATTCGATCATCGCCATGATCTGCTCGTCGGTGTAGCCGTCGAGCTCGACCGACTTGGAGGGGCAGGTGGCCTGGCAGGTACCGCAGCCGCCACAGACGCCGGGATTGACGTAGGCGACTGTTTTTACCAGGTTCCCCTGCCGGTCCCGGATCACCTTCTCCTCCACGGCGCCGTAGGCGCAGACTTTCTTGCAGGCAAGGCAGCCGACGCAGTATTTCTCGTTCACCTTGGCTACCACCGGATCGCGCTCCAACTGGTCCTTGGAGAAGAGGGTCATCACCTTGGCCGCGGCGGCACTCGCCTGGGACACGGTGTCTGGGATGTCCTTGGGACCCTGGCAGGCGCCGGCAAGGTAGATACCAGCGGTGGCGCACTCGACGGGCTTGAGCTTCGCGTGCGCCTCGGAGTAGAAGTTGTACTTGTCGTAGGAGATGCCCAGCTTCTGCGCCAGGAGGTCGGCGCCGTCCTGGGCCTGCACGGCGGTGGCCAGGACCACCAGGTCGGCTTCTATCTCGACCTGCACGCCTACCAGGGTGTCGCTACCCATGACCACGATCTTGTCGCCCTTCTGGTACATGCGGGAGACCATCCCCCTGATGTAGACCGCTTCCTCTTCCTCGACGGCGCGGCGCCAGAACTCGTCGTACCCCTTGCCCGGGGTCCTGGCGTCCATGAAGAAGACGTAGGCCTGGCCGTCGTGCACCTTGTGGTGGTACAGCATGGTGTGCTTCGCCGTGTACATGCAGCAGACCTTGGAGCAGTATGAAATCCCCTTCTCCCTGGCGCGGGAGCCGACGCACTGGATGAAGACCACCTGCTTCGGCTCCTTTCCGTCGGAGGGGCGCAGGATCTTCCCGCCGGTGGGGCCGGAGGCGGACGCGAGACGCTCGAAGGTCATGCCGTCGATGATGTCGGGGATGGTGCCGTAGCCGAATTCGCCGTAACCCTGGATCGGGCTCCCCTCGGGCTTCCTGTCTATGGAGTAGAGCTTGAAGCCTGTGGCGACCACGATGGCGCCCACCGCTTCGACGCTGAACCTGTCCTCCTGCTGGAAATCGACCGCCCCAGGACCGCATACCTTGGCGCAGACGCCGCACTTGCCGCTTTGGAACATGGTGCAGTTCTCGCGGTCGATGACCGGCGTGTTGGGTACCGCCTGCGGGAAGGGGACGTAGATGGCGGTGCGCATCCCGTGACCCTGGTCGAAATCGTTGGGGATCTTCTTCTTGGGGCACTTGGTCATGCAGATGCCGCAGCCGGTGCACTTGTCCTCGTCGACCGAGCGCGCCTTGCGCTTCACGGTCACCTGGAAGTTGCCGATGTACCCCTCGACTTTCTCGATCTCGGCATAGGTGTACAGGGTGATGTTCGGGTGGTTCGCCACGTCGACCATCTTGGGGGTCATGATGCACTGCGAGCAGTCCAGCGTCGGGAAGGTCTCGGAGAGCTGCGCCATGTGCCCGCCGATGGAGGGCTCGCGCTCGACCAGCACCACCTGGTGTCCGCAGTCTGCGATGTCCAGCGCCGCCTGGATCCCGGCGATGCCGCCCCCTATCACGAGAGCCCTCTTGGTGACCGGGACGGTGATGGGTGCCAGCGATTTCCCCTTCTTAACCCGCTCCACCATGAGCTTTACGATGTCGCTCGCCTTCGCGGTGCCGAGCTTCTTGTCCTCGTGCACCCAGGAACAGTGTTCGCGGATATTGGCCATGTCGCAGAGGTACGGGTTCAGCCCGGCCGCCGAGGCAGCCTTCCGGAAGGTCTTCTCGTGCATGCGCGGGCTGCAGGCCGCCACCACCACGCCGTCCAGGCCCTGTTCGGAGACCGCCTTCTTCAGAAGGTTCTGGCCGGGATCAGAACACATGTACTTGTAGTCGCAGGAGTAAGCTACACCCGGGATCTTCCCGGCGGCCTCGGCTACCTGCTCTACATCCACCGTGCGGGAGATATTCTCGCCGCAGTGGCAAACAAAAACACCGATTCTGGACATAGGCTCCTCTATCCGTTAGCTGCCCGCCTTGGGGCTACAGCAGCTGTTTGTCTCTTAAAAGCGGTTTCGGGTCGGTGATCACGCTCTCGAAACCGAGGTTCTCCGAGGCCACCCCCATGGCAAGGGCGGCCAGCTGGGTGATGTAGAAGACGGGGAGGTCGCGCCGATCCGATGCGCCGGCGACGTGCTGCAACTCGGAACCGAAGATGTTGCCGAACAGGGTGGAATCGGGGGCGCCGTAGGCCTCCTTGATCTCCTTCTGGCGGATGTCCAGGTTCCCGTGGCAAAGCGGGCAGGCGACCATGATGCACTCCGCGCCGGCCAGGCGCGCGGACTCCAGGATGGCGTTGGAGAGCTTCAGTACCACGCCGGGGCGCGACAGGGTGAAGTTGGCGCCGCAGCACTCCATGCGGTGCGACCACTTGACCGGCTCGGCACCAAGGGCACGCAGGATGTCCTCCATGATGCTCGGGTCCTCGCAGTCGTCCAGCTCCGGCACGCCGGGGGGGCGGGTCAGCAGGCAGCCGTAGTAGCTGGCGACCCTAAGCCCCAGAAGCGGCTTTTTGACGTTTTCCTCGAGCCTCGCCAGTCCGAACTCCCTTGCCAGGATCTCCATGATGTGCTTCACAGGCTTCCCGAGGGCTGCGGGCCCGTCGATGGCGACCTCTACCTGCTTTCTCTTGGTTTGGTCCGCTTTCAGGTGGTGCTGGGTGACCTTCAGGCGCGAGAAGCAGGCGGCGCACCCTACCGCCAGGTCCCCTTCCACCTTTTCGGCCAGCGAGAGGTTCTTGGCGCACAAGGAGAGGCTCAAAAGCTCGTCCACGTTGTGCGCAGGGGTCGCGCCGCAGCAGAACCAGTCCGGCACTTCCTTCAGCCCCACGTTGAGAGCCTTGAACAGCGCGCGGGTGGAGATGTCGTATTCGCGCCCGGAGGCATGCGCCGAGCAACCCGGGTAATAGGAATAGTTCAGATGTTTCTTGCCAGGTGTCACAGGGCCTCCCCTTTCTTGCGCATCTCGTCGATCCTTTTGAAGATCCCTTCGATCTCGGCGATGTTCTTGTTCTTGGAATGGAACATCTTCAGCTTCCCCTTGGAGATGAGCTTGGGCCCGAGCATCAGGTCCTTCAGGAACTGCCCGCTCTTCATGTTGAAGGCCGCGCCCAGCCTGAGCTCGTACTGCCGCCCGTAGGTGCGGATGTTCTCGATGAAGAGGCGGTTGGCGAGCTGGACGTAGCTCTCCTTGGAGGGGCCGTCGGCATCCCAGGAGAGTTTTCTCAGCGCGTCCATGATGGCGGCGAGATCCACCTTGTTGGGACAGCGAGTGGTGCAGGTCTCGCAGGAGGCGCAGTACCAGATGGAGCGTCCGGCGAGCACGCGCTTTCCCTGGCCCAACTGCAGAAGCCGGACCACCCTGTTGGGCGGGTGTTCCATGAACGCCGACATCGGGCAGCCGGCGGAACACTTGCCGCACTGGAAGCAGCGGCGCACCGAACTGCCTGAAAGCGCTTCCACCTTTTTAACGAAACTCACGTTCATCGTCTCGTTGGAGAGGTGCATCAACTTGTTTTTCACTGCGGACCTCGTGAGTGGCTAACGGCTGCCTTGATATCGTTGTTTAATAAAAAAGATCAAAATTTGCTGCCAATGGGAAAGAAGAAGGTGCGCGATTGGACCATCGGCGTTTGCATGCTAGATAACAGCGTTTGATAAAATACCTGATAAGGGCCCGCCTAAAAAGGCTGGAGAAATATACGCCATTTTAAAACAAAAAAGCAAGCATTAGTTTTGGCTGGAAACCCCTGGAAAGTAGCGTGTTTTTCCCCGCAGGCGCAGCTTTGTGCGAAAAGTGGCAAAAAAATATGCCGCAAAAATGAAACAAAAAATGGAATTTTAAAACAGCGACGAGGGGAGGAAGGCCAAGGGCGGAAGTAGCCGAAGTAGCGCGGGAAATGGCGAGAGGATGCCGATCCCCCATTTTCCACCCTCCCGTGCTACGGTCGGGACCGGATGGCGGGGGGCGTGCGGTTTTAAAACAGGAATCCCCCAGGTGCGCTACGGGCAAATGCTTTGACAGGAAAAAGGAAATGTAATAATAGTGTCGTGGCGTTATCTCTTGCGAGGTGTGCCATAGGGGAACTGAAAAGACTATACCGCTACGTGCGTAACTGCCGGGGCGCTTATTTGCTGGGCGCCTTGCTGCTGGTTGGCACCAACCTTTGCGGGCTTGCCATCCCGTGGCTGATGAAGCTGGCCATAGAAGAGTTGCAGGTGCCCGCCTCCGGGCGGTTCACCCCGGCGCAGTACGGTGCCATGATAGCAGCCGCGGCCGTGGCGCAGGGGGTGATCCGGGTATTTTCCCGCACCACCATGCTGAACGCGGGGCGCCGGATCGAGTACCTGCTGCGTGAGGACCTCTACGGCAAGCTGCTGACGCTGGACCGGAGCTACTTCTCCAACTGGCGCACCGGCGACATACTCTCCCGTCTGGCGAACGACCTCACCAACGTGCGGATGCTGCTCGGGTTCGGGGCTCTGAGCCTGCTGAACACCGTTGTGGTCTACACCGCCTCCCTCTTCCTGTTGACCCGCATCTCCCCTTTTCTCACCGTCTGCGCCATCGCCCCATTTCCCATCATGATCCTGATCGTGAAAAGGCTGAGCGGTTCCATGTTCCGTACCTCCAAGCGGATGCAGGAGGCGCTCTCCAGGCTGACCACGCGCGTGGAGGAGAATGTCTCGGCCGCGGCGGTGGTCAAGGCGTATTGCCGGGAGGAAGGAGAGATCGTCACTTTCCGGCAGGTGTGCGACGGGTATAGCGAGGCGAGCATGGCCGTGGCGCGCATCAGGGGGATGATGCTCCCCGTCATGGCCGCCACCGGTGCGCTCGGGACGCTCGTCGTACTCTTTGTCGGGGGGGAGCAGGTGATACGCGGCGAGATAACCCTGGGGGGGTTCGTCGCGTTCAACGGCTACCTCGCCATGCTGGTATGGCCCACCATCATGTTCGGCTGGATACTGAACCTCCTGCAAAGGGGAGCCGCCTCCATGACCCGGCTGGGGGAGATACTGAACGCGACAGCCGAGGTGGCCGATCCCGAGGACCCGGTTGATCCGGGGGCGATTGCAGGGGAGATCGAGTACCGCAACCTCAGTTTTTCCTACGGCTCCACCGAGACGCTACGCGGCGTGAACCTGAAGATAAAGAAGGGGGAGCGTATCGGGATAGTCGGCGTGGTGGGGAGCGGCAAGTCGACCCTGGTGCGCATGATCCCGCGGCTGTTCCGGGTTGCCGACGGGACGCTGTTCATCGACGGCATCGACCTGAACCGGATCCCGCTTAAGCGGCTGCGCGATGCGGTGGGGTTCGTGCCGCAGGAGGGATTCCTCTTCTCCCGCTCCATGGCCGAAAATATCGGCTATGGCAAGCCGGGCGCGAGCCGGGAGGAGATCGAGCGCGCGGCGCGGGTGGCGGGGCTTGCCGGAGACATCGCCCGGTTCCCGCAAGGGCTCGACACCCTGGTGGGCGAGCGGGGGGTGACGCTCTCCGGCGGACAGAAGCAGAGGGTTTCCATCGCCCGTGCGCTCATCAAGGAGCCGAGCATCCTGATACTGGACGACCCGCTCTCCGCCGTCGATGCGGATACCGAGGAAGAGATACTGTCGGCGCTGTCGGGGTATTACGGCGAGAGGACCGTGCTGATCGTTTCGCACCGGCTGTCCCCCCTGCGCGGCTGCGACCGGATCATCGTAATGGAGCAGGGGGCCATTGTCGAAGAGGGGAGCCACGCGGAGCTGTTGGAGCTGGGGGGACGCTACGCGGCGATCCACATGGAAGAGCAGCTGAAGGCGGAGATCGAGAGGCTGTAAAACCGGAAGACGCTCACGCAAAGAGCAGGCCTTTTCGTTTCCAGGTTCGACTTCGCGCCTGCGCGTCCTGGCGCGAGAACTTTAAAAAAGGATCCATATGCACTTCGGCGGGTTATACGAGGACGAAATTGTCGGCAGGATGTACGACCGGCGGCTGATGGGGCGCTTTTTCCCCTACCTCCGGCCGTACCGCCGCCTCCTCGCCGCGGCGCTGACGCTGCTCCCCTTCATCGCGGCTGCAAAGCTCTCCCAGCCCTGGATACTGAAGATCGCCATCGACAGCCACATCACCCAGGGGAGGATGGAGGGGCTCCCGGCGCTCGCCGCTGCCTTCCTCGGGATCATCTTCGCAGAATCGCTCCTCATGTTCGCCCAGGTCTACCTGCTTCAGTACGTGGGGCAGAAGGTGATGTACGACATCAGGGTGCAGCTTTTCACGCACATCCAGCGCCTATCGACCCGCTTCTTCGACCGGACCCCGGTGGGAAGCCTGGTCTCCAGGCTGACCAGCGACATCGAGGTGCTGGGGGAGATGTTCGCGGCGGGAATCGTCACGGTGGTGGGAGATATCCTGGTGCTGGCGGGGATCGTGGGCATCATGCTCTGGATGAACGTCAAGCTTTCGCTGGTCACCTTTTCGGTGCTCCCCTTGCTGATCTGGGTCGCCTTCACCTTCAGGAACTGGATGCGCGCGGCCTTCAGGCAGGTGCGGGCACGCCAGGGGAACCTGAGCTCGTTTCTGGCGGAGAGCATCGGCGGCATGGCCGTGGTGCAGCTCTTCAACAGGGAACGGGACGAGGCGCGGGAGTTCCAGAGGTTGAACGCCTCCTACATGGAGGCGAACCTGCCGGTGATCACCTGGGATGCGGCGCTTTACGCGGTGGTGGAGACCCTCTCCTCGATCGCGGTGGCCCTCATCATCTGGTACGGAGGGGGCGAGATCGTGAAGGGGACGCTCTCCTTCGGCGCCCTGGTCGCTTTCATCCAGTACATAGAGAGGTTTTTCTCCCCGATCCGGGATCTTTCCGCCAAATACTCGGTGATGCAGGGGGCGATGGCGTCGCTGGAACGTATCTTCGGCCTCCTGGACAACCAGGAAAAAGAGCCTGCCATGCTCCCGGTGCAAAAGGTGGCGGCAAAAACGGCGGGAGATCTTCCCTGCCAGGCAGCACCGGACGATGCGGTGAAGAGCATCTGCTTCAATGACATCTGGTTTGCCTACCAGGGGGACGACTTCGTGCTGAAGGGGTTCTCGCTGCAGATGAAGCGCGGCGAGAAGGTGGCGCTGGTGGGGGAGACCGGTGGCGGCAAGACCACGGTGACACGTCTTTTGTCCAGGCTTTACGACGTGAGCCGCGGTTCCATCACCATCGACGGCACCGACCTCCGGGAGCTGCCGCTTGAGACCTTGAGAAGGAGGATCGGCGTGGTGCTGCAGGATCCCTACCTCTTTTCCGGGACCATAGCCTACAACATCTCCCTGGGGGACCCGCAGGCGCTGCAGAGGGTGGAGCAGGCGGCAGCCGTGGTCGGGGCGGACCGCTTCATCAGGGAACTCCCGAGCGGTTACCAGGAGGAGGTGCGCGAGCGCGGGGTCAATTTCTCGGCAGGAGAGCGGCAGCTGATCTCCTTTGCCAGGGCGGTCGCCTTCGATCCGGAGATCCTGGTGCTGGACGAGGCGACGGCGAGCGTGGACACGGCAAGCGAGCGGCTGATCCAGCAGGGGCTCGAGGGGTTGATGCAGGGGAGGACCACGCTCGTCGTGGCGCACCGGCTCTCGACCGTACGCGACGCGGACCGCATCGTGGTCATCCACCACGGCGAGAAGGCGGAAGAGGGGAGCCACGCGGAGCTCATGGCGGCCAGGGGGCTCTACTACAGGCTCTACCAGCTGCAGTTCAAGGATTGATCGTAGGAGCGGCATTCCTGCCGCGATAGCCGCCGGTTTTTCCCGGCAGGAATGCCGCTCCTGCCCGGCAATGACTACAGCAGGGTTGCCTTTAATGCAAAGATTGAGATATAAGAAAGCATTATTTTTTGCGGAGTAACCACATATGAAGCATCTTATTCTCGGCACTGCCGGACATATCGACCATGGCAAGACCTCCCTGGTGAAAGCGCTGACCGGCGTGGACACGGACAGGCTCAAGGAGGAAAAGGCCCGCGGCATCACCATAGAGCTCGGCTTTGCGCACCTGGAACTGCCCGGGGGGCTCCGCTTCGGCATCGTCGACGTCCCGGGGCACGAGAGGTTCGTGCGCACCATGGTCGCCGGTGTGGGTGGCATGGACCTGGTGCTCCTGGTGATCGCCGCTGACGAGGGGATCATGCCCCAGACCCGCGAGCACCTGGAGATCTGCCAACTCCTGGGGGTGAAGAGGGGTATCGTGGTCCTCACCAAGAAGGACATGGTAGAGCCCGACTGGCTCGACCTGGTGACCGAGGAGGTCAGGGAATACCTCGCCGAGAGCTTTCTGGCTGACGCTCCCATCGTCGGGGTGTCATCCAAAACCGGCGACGGCATCGACAGGCTGAAGAGCGAGCTGACCCGGATGGCCGGGGAGATCGAGCAAAAGCGCGTGGATTCCCCTTTCCGTCTTCCGGTCGACCGCGTGTTCACCGTTACCGGGTTTGGCACCGTCGTTACCGGAACCCTCCTCTCGGGTGCCATATCCGTCGGCGACGAGGTGGAGATCCTCCCCTCCGGGATCGCCTGCAGGGTGCGCGGCGTGCAATCGTTCGGCTCCAAGGTGGAGAAGGGCGGCGCCGGCGAGAGGCTGGCGGTGAACCTGCAGGGGGTGGATCATGCCGACGTGGAGCGCGGCGACGTGGTGGTCCCCAAGGGGCTCTACAAGCCGACCAGCGCCGTCGACGTGCGGCTCAACTACCTTGCCTCGGCGGCCAAGGAACTCAAGCACCGCTCCACCATCCGCCTGCATTCGGCGACCTACGAGGTCTCCGCCAAGATCATCCTTTTCGACCGCGACGCGCTCCAGCCGGGCGAGAGTGCCTACTTGCAGCTGCGCCTTTCCCGGCCGGTGCTGCTTTTGCCCGGCGATCCGTTCGTCCTGCGTACCTATTCGCCGCAGGCGACCCTGGGTGGCGGCATCGTGCTCGACCCGGCGCCCCCCAGAAGGCGCAGGCGCTCCACCGAGGCGCTGGAGCTGTTGGCCGCTGCGGAGTCGGGCGTGGACCAGGACAGGATCAGGCTCCTGGTGGAATCGTCGCTTCTCTCGGGGATCTCGATCCAGGAGATGGTGAACCGCTCCGGGATGTCAGCGAAGAGGATCGAGGCCGCCCTTGCGCCCCTGCTTTCCAGCGGGGCGGTGCTGCAGGTGGTGAAGGAGCCGCGCATCTTCCTTGGCAGGGATGCCTTTGCGCAGCTGAAACAGAGGCTTTCCGAGGAGTTGGGCGACTACCTCGAGCAGAACCCGATGTACGAAGGGATAGGGAAGGAAGAGCTGAAGTCCCGCATACCCAAGCGGAGCGACGCGCGTTTCTTCGGCCCCGTGCTGGCAAGCATGGAGAAAGAGGGGCTGGCGTTATCCGACCGCGACATCGTGAAGCTTCCCGGTCGCAAGGTCGGTGTGACCCAGGACCAGGCGGGGCTTCAGCTTGCGCTGGAGGAGGCGATCAAGAAGGCATGGTTCGAGCCCCCCACCCTGAAGGAGCTTTGCGACATGCTGGGTTGCACCGAGAAGCAGGTCCTCGATCACGCCAACATGCTCTTTCGCGAGGGGCGGGTGGCGAAGATCAAGGGGGATATTTTCTATGCGCCGGGTGCGGTCGACGAGGTGCGCGAGAAGCTGCTGGTGCACCTGAAGGAAAAGGGAGAGATCACCCCCCCCGAGTTCAGGGATCTCACCGGGCTGTCCCGCAAGTTCATGATTCCGCTGCTGGAGTATTTCGACAGCGAGAAGCTCACCATCCGCATGGGGGACAAGCGGGTCCTCAGGAGGGGGTGAGGCCTTTTACGTTCTATGTTCTACGTTCCACGTTCTATGTTCTATGTTCTATGTTCTATGTTCTATGTTCTATGTTCTATGTTAGGTGCGGCGGTTTCCGTTTTTAACGTAGAACTTAGAACATAGAACGTAGAACAGTTTTTAGCCTTACCAGATGTAATCCTTGGCGATGTCCCGCTTGTCCTTGCCGTAGAGGATGTGGAAGACCCTCAGCCTTTTCAATGCCACCGGCGACAGGCTGCCCAGCGGCAGGTAGATGATCCTCTTACCCAGCCGCGCCGCCTGCTGCTTCATGTAGCTCCTGGGCGGCTTCGTCGCGGCATACAGCACGTCCTTCTCCAACGAATAATCAAGGGCCGCCATCAGCAGGACCTCCCCTTTGCCCAAGGCGTCCCGGTAGTCGATGTCGTGCCAGACGTCGCTCATGCGCCGCGGCGGGTAGCTGAGCAGGAACCCGCCGTACTCGCAGCGGGATATCCCCGGCCCCACGATGTTCCCCGTCGGCGAAGTGGCGTAGAAGGCCATGTCCGACTCCTGCGAGTGCTCGCCGAGCCAGGTCATGCAGTAGGGATAGCGGGAGCCGTCACGGTCCTCGTGAAAGACCACCACCACGCAGCCGATCCCGCTCTTTTGCCGCTTGTTTTCCCTGACGTATATCTTTCCCTCGTGCAGGTTCCTGATGGTCTCGCGCATGTCGATGCCGTCCAGGAGCGAGGCGGAGAACGGCTCCGACCTGCTCGCCTCCTCGCTCAGCTGCCTTGCGCCGATCCTCTTCAGGTTCCGGCCGTACTCCTCGATGCTCAGGTCCTCGGGGGGATAGGAGCAGATGTACGGGTCGTCGAACCCCTCCAGCCAGTCGCCCGGCCTTGTCTCCTTCTTCCGGTGCGTCATCTTGATGCCGGGACGCCCCTTCGCGCGCACCTGCTCCTTGGGGCGGAAGCGTATCCTGCGGGTGGCGGACCAGAGCTCGGCTGCCGAAAGCCGCAGGGTGGGGACGTCCGTCCCCTCCTTCTGATAGGGGTAGCGGGCGGCCAGCCGGAAGAAGGCGTAGGCGAAATTGTCGTCCAGGCAGCCGCGGGCGGCGGCCAGCATCTGGAAAAGGTCGGGGAGCAGCATGTGCGACAAGAGGGCGTAGTTCCGGGCGAAACGGAAGAAGGCCCGCTTCTGCCAGAAATGCACCTGGTCGCCGGTCTCCTGGCGGTAGTGCCGTGCCGCCTCAAGGAACAGGCGCAGCATGATCCTCTGCCGGTCCGGCATCCCGCCTTCGGGGCCGACCCGGCGGGCGCTGCGCAGGACCGATTCGGCAAGCGCCTCCTCCTCGGGGATGGTCTGCTTCCCTCCCAGGATCAGCTCGAAGGCGTCGAAACTCTTGCGCAGCGACGGGCCTTCGGACGGGGGTTCGGGTGGGAGCGGCGACCGCCTCGTTTCGTAGAGGGCTGAGAGAAACGGGTACTCCGCCAGGACCTCGTGGCACGATTCCGGGTGCAGGTTGAAGAGCGAGATCCCGTCGCGCCGGGTGCGGGTCAACGGCTGCGCGAGCGGCGTTGCGAAGTCCTTTCGAATCCGTTCCAGATGCGACATGCCGCAGATGAAGAGCACCCTCTCGTGCCGCGCGGAGAGCTGCTGCAGCCTGAAGGCCATGCCGCGCTCGCGGCGCAGGTCCTCGTCGCACGGGTCGTCTCCGCGGTACAGCTTGGCCACCTCCCGGTAAAACGGCTCCAGGCCGATGCGCTGCACCGCGTAGGAATCGGGGAGCTGTTCCGGGTGCGAGGGGTAGCTGTCCAGGTCGATGTCGACCAGGTGGAGCGGGTCGGCAGGTTCGATGATCAGGAAGACGGATTGTTCGCCCGCCTGGTAGGCGAGAACGGAGAGCTCGGGCAGGCGACGGACGCCGCGCAGCAACTGGGCTTCCAGGGTCTGGGGGAGCTCTATGGCGATGCAGTCGGGTTCGAGGGCGAGAAACGCCTCGCGCACCAGGTGCGCAAACTCCATGCGGTAATGGAGAACGGGGAGGGCGTGGACGTTGCCGAATCTTTCAAGGTAGAGCTGCTCGGGCATAGTGGTGTCTTGTCAGGCGTCCGCTCCGCCAGCAGCGCATGCCCGCCGCGATCAGCCGGCGGCCGGCGCGGCAGGGAGGCTTCACCGGGCGGAGCGATGTTATTTCAGATAGCGAAGCGCCTCTTCTCCAAGGATCCTCTCGACGGCAAGCGGCAGCAGTTCGCGCGCGTCCTTCTCCGTTGCCGACATCATCTTCAGGGCATAGCGCGCGATATTGATCCCGTCGCGCACGGAGTACGGCTCGTCCGCCGCATGCCCGCGCTGCAGGAACTGCACGACATAGCCCAGGATGGCGCTCCCGGCGAAGGGAAGGTTCTCCTTCAGGATGGCGAGCTCCTCGTCCGCCTCGGGGAAGTCGATGAAAAGCTGCGGCTGGAGCCGCGAGTGTATGTATTCCGGCACCTCGAAGGTGGAAGAGTCCTCGTTCATGGTCACCACGATCCTGAAATCCGGGTGCGCCGGGATCCTGAGCCCGGTGATGATCGACTCGACGTAGCGGCGGTCGTCCAGAAGCGGCGCGAGCGAGGCCCAGGCCTTCTCGCTCATCCGGTTCCCCTCGTCCAGGATCAGCACGCCGCCGTTGATCATGGCGGAGACCAGCGAGGAAGCTGCGTACTGGATCGACCCCTCCGGCCCGATGACCGGCGTCACGATCAGGTCCTCGGGGCGCGTGTCCATGGTGGCCTGGAACAGGTAGACCTTCCTCCCCAACCTCTTCGCCGCCGCGTAGGCGAGCGTGGTCTTGCCGACGCCAGGCTTTCCTATCAGGCGGGGGTTGAAGGGGATATCGCGGTCGTCGATGACCATCCAGGCCGCCAGAAGCTGCCTGAGCAGTTCCTCGTCCCCCACCCAGCGCAGCGGCAGCTCGATGGGGTTGGCCAGCGTGAGGTTGATGCCGTCAAAAGTGATCTTTTCCATGTGAATCTCCAGAAAGAAAAAACATCGGCCACGCTATCGCGCGCAGGCACGGAGAAAATCAGAGGAGTCCAGAGAAAACAAAGACGGCTGCCTCTCACGGATTTTCCCGGTGGCCGACGGTTCTCAAGCCTTAAGTGTTCAAGTCGTGTCCGTACATCATGACCAGCCGGGCCCGGTTTTCGCGGCAGCTGCGGCATAGCTCGCCGGCGTCCTTCCATCGTTGCTCCGCCAGCCACTCCCCCGCCTCCCCGTAAAGCGAATCCGGCTCGTTCTCGTCGTACTCTTTCTTGCAGATGCTGCAGGTCTTCATCCTTCTACCGCCTTTTTTACCAGCTCCGCCAGGCACTCAAGAAAGAGCGGGTCGGAGTTCAACGACTCGGTTCGGGCGAAGCGCTTGATGCCGAGCGCCTTCGCCTCTTCTGCATACTGGATGTCTATCTCGTAAAGCGTCTCGATATGGTCCGAAACGAAGGAGAGCGGGACCATCAGGAGGTTTTGCTTCCCCTCCTTGGCCAGCGCCTCTATGGTCTGCTCGGTGGAGGGCTCCAGCCACTTGACCCGGCTCGCCTTGGACTGGAAGCAGAGCCGGTGGTCCGCCTCGCCTACCCGCTCCATGACCAGGCGCACCGTCTCCTGGATGTGGGCGAGGTACGGGTCCCCCTCCTCGATGAAGGACTGGGGAAGCGAATGCGCGGAGAAGACGATCTCCACCTCTTTCGGGTCGGGGAAGGAGGCGAGCCCGCGGGTCACCTTGTCGGCCAGCGCCTTGATGTAAAGCGGATGGTCGAAGAAGCGGTCGACGTAGGTGATCCGGAAGGCGGAGCCGGAGCCGGATTCCTTCAGCACCCGCTGCAACTCGTTCACGCTGGAGCCGGTGGTGGCCTTGGAGTAGTGCGGGTAGAGCGAGAGCGCCACGACCCGGTTGATCCCCTCGCGCCTGATCGCCGCCAGCGCGTCTATGGTGGAGGGTCGTGAATAGCGCATGGCCACGAAGGTTCGGTAGCCGTCCCCCAGGAGTTTTTGCACCCCCTCCCCTTGGGCCTCCGTCAGTTCGCGGATGGGGGACTTGCCGCCGATCTGCCGGTAGTACTCCTCGACCTTCGGCGCGCGCTTCTTGACGATGCGCCTGGCGATGAAAGGCTGCAGGAACGCCGGCCCGATCTTGATGATGTCGCGGTCCGTGAACAGGTTCATCAGGAACGGGTGGACGGCGTCGAGTGAATCGGGGCCCCCCATCTGGAGCAGAAGGAGTGCTGTTTTTTCTGACATGGCGACCTCTGGGAGAGAAGATTAGAACAAAATAGCAGAAAAAATTGGCGAGGAGAACTGCTTTAATTCATTGGGGAGAGATGGTGCGGGAGATTCATCTTCGCCGGCGGCTTCCCCCCCTCCCGCTTGCGCGAGCAGGCGCGTGAAGCGAGGGGGGGAGATGGTGTGCCGCGATCAGCGGATGCCGGCCTTGCGCAGGTGGGTGCCGTAGCGGTTGTCGGTACCCTTGATGTGCTTCACCAGCCAATCCTGCAGGAACTGGATGACGTCGTGGGTAAGGAGGGTCTCCCCCGAATTGAATTTTTCCTGCAGCGCGACCACCTGCTGCACGAGATCGCGGTGCTGCTTGACGTGGGCGGCCTCCTCGGGATACCCGGTCTTGCGGAAGACCTCTTCTTCGGCGGCGAAGTGGCTGCCGGTGTATTCGATGAGACGCTTGAGGACGGAGCCGATCGCCTCCTTGCTTCGCTTGTGCTGCATGGCCTGGTTCAGTTCGTTCACCATCGCGAAGAGTTTCTTGTGCTGCTCGTCGAAGGTGTCGATCGAGGTGGCGAAGCTCTGGTCCCACACCATGGCGTCGGTGAGCTGGAAATGCGCCACCAACTGGTGCAGCTCGTCCACCTGCTGGACCAGCTTGCCGGTCGCCATCCTGGTGTTCCGGGCGCTCTCCACGTTGCTGTTGACCACGCTGGTGATCATCTGGATGTTGCTGGTGATCTCGTGGGTGGTGGCGGTCTGCTCCTCGGCCGCGGTGGCGATCTGGGAGAGCTGCATGGTCAGGTCGTTGATCATGCTCAGGATGCCGTTTAGCGCCTCCCCCGAGCGGCAGGTCTCGGCGGTCCCCTGATTCACCTGCTCGACCCCTTCGCCCATTGAGCCGACCGCAGTCTTGGTCTCGGTCTGTATCGACCTGATCATCGCGTCGATCTCCTTGGTGGCGCGGGTGGTCCGCTCCGCCAGCGCGCGCACCTCGTCGGCCACGACGGCAAAGCCGCGACCGGTCTCGCCGGCGCGGGCCGCCTCTATCGCAGCGTTCAGCGCCAGGAGGTTGGTCTGGTCGGCGATGTCCTCGATGGTCCCCGCTATGGCGCCGATCTGGTCGGAGCGCTCGCCAAGCCCCGCCACGGAGGCGGAGGTGGCCATGACGCGCTGTGCGATGTTCTCCATGAGGCGCGCGCTGTTCCTGACGATCTCGGCGCCGGAGTTGGTCTCCTCGGTCGCCTTGTGCGCGTTCTCCGCCGCATAGAGGCAGTTGCGCGCGATGTCGCCGGAGGTGGCCGACATCTCCTCGCTGGCGGTGGCGATGGTGGAGGCCTGCAGCGCGACGTCCTCGGCCGCTGCCGCCATGGCGTCGTTGGTGGCGCTCACCAGGGCGACAGAATCCCGTACCAGGTCGGTGACGGTGAAGAACTGGTGCATGGTCTTGTTCCAGTCCCCCATCACGGTGTTGAAGGCGCGTCCTATGCGGGCGACCTCTCCGTTGCCGGTGTCGCCGACGCGGCAGGCGAGATCCCCCTGCGAGACGGATTCCAGCGCCATTGCCACTTCCCGCAGGGCCCGTGTCTCGGAACGCGACACCAGGTAGCTGGCGAGCGCGGAGAAGATGAATATGGTCAGGCCGGCGGCAAGGATGCCCAGCAGGTTCGACCCGCTACCCAAAAGAATGGCTGAGGCAACCGTGACACCGACAGCAATCAAGTTGATCGTGATGATGCGGGATGTGAGTGACATGTGCGATCTCCTGTATGATTTCCGCATTGAGAATCATAAGGAGTATCGACACAGGGGGAGGAAAACTTGAATTAATTATGGAAGTGGCTTTGACGGGAAAAGCGGAGTTGCAGTCGCCAAACGCCTCGAAAGGCGTATACGGGTGCGGGGGCGCTTGGAAACGGGTCGGCCTGGAGGGAGAGGCCCCCTTCCAGGCCGAATTCAGGTTCGGATCCGGGATCCTACCAGGAACCCCGTTCGCTTTGCGTCTCCAAAGGTTTGGTTTGCCTTGCGGTCTGTGGGGTGTTGAACGCCACATCCCGGCTGATCATTTCCGGGCCGGCCTGGTTCGATTTCGCCCGCTCGGATTGTTCGGCCTGCATGACAAAACCGCACGAGAGGATGATAGCTGCCATGACGATTTTTCCGTGGAACCTGTTCATAACCGGCCTCCTTTGTGCCGGGACGGTGGGCGGCACCCCCGGCTAGACTGCCATATGAGGAAAAACATTGAGACAGTCTAATGTAAGAAAATTTTAAGTCAAGCATTATCTGCCCTTGCGGCGCCAAGTTCCTGTCGCAGCGTAGAAAGGCCCTGCTGGCTGCTTCGGGGGTGAGTTTTATGCAGGGCTTTTGTGGACAGCAGGGAAGTTTGCTTTATAATGAGCGGATTGTTTCCTTGGCCTCATAATGGAGAACCGCTTGAAGATGCATCAGATATGGCGATGGGGGGGATGGGGGGCGGTCTTCGCGTTGCTGTCCGTCGGCGTTGCCCTCGCCCAACCGGAAGGGGCCAGTTCTCCGCACCGGTCGCATTCCCCTTCCGGCTCCGTGGAGTCCGGGGAGGAGGTGGGGCTGGACGAGAGGCTGGGGGCGAAGATACCGCTCGACCTCGTTTTCAAGGATGAGACTGGCCGTCCGCGGCGCCTGGCCGAACTGGTCACCGGTCCTACCATCGTCCTGCCCGTCTATTTCGCCTGCACCAACGTCTGCAACTACCTCCAGGAGGGGTTGGCCAGGGTGCTTCCGGACATCAAACTGGAGCCCGGCACCCACTACCGCGTCATCTCCATAAGCTTCGACGAGACCGAGACGCCCGAGCGCGCGGCGCGCTCCCGCAGGATGTACGAGGCCGCCATGAAGGGGAAGTTCCCTGCCGGGAACTGGCATTTCCTGACCGGCGACGCCGCAAGCATCCGCAAGCTGACCGACTCGGCCGGTTACCGCTTCAAGCGCCGGGGGATCGACTTCATGCACCCGGTGGCGAGCTTCGTGGTGTCGGGGGACGGCATGATCGTGCGTTACCTGTACGGCACGCACTTCCTCCCCAAGGACGTGACCCTGGCCCTGATCGAGGCGCGCCAGGGGAGGGTGGGGACGACGATGAGCAAGGTGGTGAGTTACTGCTTCAGCTTCGATCCGGAGAAGAAGAGCTACCAGTTCAACCTGCTGCGAGTGAGCGCAACGGTGATCATCGTCTCTGTTCTCTTGTTTCTCGCCTTCTTGATCTTTGGCGGGAAGAAGGGAAGAAAAGGAAGCAACGGCAAAGGCTGAAACAGATTGCGCAGAGGAAAGCGGAAAATCGGGAAGGGGTTCGCCCCTTTGGGGTTTCGCATCCTATGCGGTAAATTGGGGGGAAAATGAGCGTGGCGGAAAGCACGGCGCCTGTTGCAGGCGGCTTCTGGAAAGATACCGGTAAAACGGGGATAAAATCCTGGATCTTCTCCACGGACCACAAGAGGATCGGAATGCTTTACCTCTACTCGGTGCTCGGGTTCTTCCTGGTAGGGGCTTTCCTCGGGCTGCTGATCAGGCTGGAGCTGATCGCGCCGGGAGCCACCATCGTCACCGCCCAGACCTACAACGCGCTCTTTACCGTGCACGGCGTGGTGATGATCTTTCTCTTCATCATCCCGGGCATCCCGGCGTCGTTTGGGAACCTGATCATGCCGATACAGATAGGCGCCCGGGACGTCGCCTTTCCGCGCCTGAACCTCTTTTCCTGGTGGCTTTACGCCATAGGGGCCCTGATCGTGCTGGTCTCGCTTTTCACCGGCGGCGGCCCGCCCGACACCGGCTGGACCTTCTACGTCCCCTTCAGCGCCAGGACCGGCACCAACGTCTCGCTCGCCGTCCTGGGCGTCTTTGTCCTGGGCTTCTCCTCGATCCTCACCGGGATCAACTTCGTCACCACCATCCACCGCCTCAGGGCGGAGGGGATGACCTGGACCAGGATCCCCCTTTTCACCTGGTCGCTCTACGCGACCGCATGGGTGCAGATCCTCGCCACACCCATCATCGCCATCACGCTCGTTCTGGTAGCGGCAGAGAGGTTGCTGGGTCTGGGGCTCTTCGATCCGGGGCGCGGCGGCGACCCCATCATGTTCCAGCACATGTTCTGGATCTACTCGCACCCGGCAGTCTACATCATGATCCTGCCGGCCATGGGTGTGATCTCCGACATCATACCGGTCTTCTCCAGAAAGCCGATCTTCGGGTACAAGATGATCGCCTTTTCGAGCCTGGCCATCGCCGCAGCAGGCTCCGCCGTCTGGGGGCACCACATGTACACCAGCGGCATGAGCGATCTGGCGGTGCTGATCTTTTCCTTCCTGACCTTCATTGTGGCCATACCTTCGGCCATCAAGGTGTTCAACTGGGTTTCCACGCTGTACAAGGGGTCCATCTCGCTGGAGGCCCCCATGCTGTTTGCGCTCTCCTTCATCCTGCTTTTCTCGATCGGCGGCCTGAGCGGCCTGATTCTGGGCGCGGCCGCCACCGATATACATGTGCACGATACCCATTTCGTGGTGGGGCACTTTCACTTCGTGATGTTCGGCGGGACCGGTTTCGCCTTCTTTGGCGCGGCCCATTACTGGCTCCCCAAGTTCTACGCCCGCAGGTACCGGGAGAAACCGGCGATCTTCGGCTGGCTGCTGATGTTCGCCGGGTTCGTAGTCCTTTATTTGAGCATGCAGGTGCTCGGCATGCAGGGGATGCCGCGCCGCTATTACGACTACCTGCCGGAGTTCACCCAACTGAACGTGGTCGCCACCGTCGCCAGCTGGGTGATGATGACCGGGGTGGTCGTCGTGGTGTGGAACCTCTGGCGCGGGCTTTTCAAAGGGGAGCCGTTCACCGGGAACCCGTGGGGGGGAGCGACGCTGGAGTGGAGCATCCCGACACCCCCTCCGACGGAGAATTTCGAGGAGGAGCCAGTGGTCACCCATGGGCCTTACGATTTCAAGGGGGCGGGGGTTGCATGAGTCACGTGCATAGGGACGATTTCGGTGCGAAGCTCGGCATGTGGCTGTTCCTGTTCACCGAACTGCTGCTGTTTGGTGGCCTTTTCATCCTTTACTCGGTTTACCTGGCGCGCTACCCGCAGCAGTTCTCCTCGGGGGGGCATCAGCTCGACCTGGTGCTGGGGACGACCAACACCGTGGTGCTGCTGACCAGCAGCCTCTTCGCGGCGATGTCGGTCACCGCGATAAAGCGCGGCGAGCGGCGCCGGACGCTCATGCTCCTTTCGGGGACGGTCGGCTGCGCCTTGATCTTTTTGTTTATCAAGTACCTGGAGTGGAGCGCCAAGATCGAGCACGGCATCTTTCCCAACTCCCCGAAACTGGTCGCGGGGGCGCCTGGCGAGTCGGTGTTTTTCGGGCTCTACTACCTGACCACCGGTCTGCACGCCATCCATGTCATCGTCGGGGGGATCCTGATCGGTTGGATAGGCGCGCTGGTGTACCGGGGTAGCGTACATGAGCGCGACAACGTGTCGCTGGAGAACGTGACCCTCTACTGGCACCTGGTGGACCTTGTCTGGATCTTCATCTTCCCGCTGTACTACCTCATTTTGTAGAGGCAGATAAAGATTGAGATAAAGATTAAGGAAAGCAAACAGGCGGCCAGACCCACGATTAGTCTCGATCTGAATAGAGGCAGATAAAGATTGAGATAAAGATTAAGAAAGCAAGCAGGCAACCAGGCCCACGATTAGTCTCGATCTCGATCTCAATCTCAATCTTTATCTTTGTCTTTATCTTTGTCTTTGTCTTTGTCTTTATCTTTGTTTGTCTTTATCTAGGAAATTTTATGACCAATGAAGGTGCGGTACACACGGAACATACGGAACATATCCTGAGCTACGGAAAACTCACCGGCGTGTGGGTGGCGCTGCTGGTGCTTACCGCCGCGACGGTGCTGGTGACCCGGGTCGAACTCGGTGTATGGAAGGTTTGGGCGGCGCTCGCCATCGCCAGCGTGAAGTCCGGGCTCGTCATCGCTTTCTTCATGCACATGAAATATGAACCCAGGCTCTTCCGCGTCATACTGTTCGTCACCCTGTTCACCTTGGCGTGGTTCATCGGGTTCAACTTCTTCGACGTACTGTACCGATAAGGGGCGATCGTGGAAAATCAACTGATCACAACTACACAAGCTGTCGACCCGGTCTTCGTCTTCCTGTTTGCTACCTGTCTGGCGCTCCTGGTCGGCATCACCGTGGCGATGATCTGGTTCGTGATACGTTATCGCCGCTCCCGCAACCCGCAGCCGACTTCCCAGGTGGAGGAAAACCTATGGCTTGAGGTGGTCTGGACAGTCCTGCCGACCCTGCTTGTGCTGGGGATGTTCTATTACGGCTGGTCCAGCTACCTGACCCTCAGGGAGGTGCCCAAGAACGCCTTGCAGGTGACGGCCGTGGCGCGGATGTGGTCCTGGAACTTCATCTATGAAAACGGCAAGAACAGCAGCAAGATGTACGTGCCGGTGGGAAGGCCCATACAGGTGAACATCGAATCGGTGGACGTCCTGCACGGTTTCTACATGCCGGCCTTCAGGATCAAGCGCGACGCGGTCCCGGGGATGAAGAACCACGTCTGGTTTGTCGCCACCAAGCCGGGCTCCTACGACATCTTCTGCTCAGAGTACTGCGGCACGGCCCATGCGGCGATGATCACCACGGCGGAGGCGGTCCCCCCCGAGCGGTTCACCGCCTGGCTGAACGAGGGGACGGCATGGGCCAAGGGGGAGGCCGTGCTTCAGAAATACGGGTGCCTCGGCTGCCATTCCGTGGACGGCTCCCCCAAGGCGGGGCCGACCTTCAAGGGACTCTACGGCAGCCAGGTGAAAGTGACCAGGGCGGGGCAACCGGCGGTGGTAACGGCGGACGACGCGTTCCTGCGGGAGTCGATCGTGAACCCGTCTGCCACCATAGTGGAAGGGTTCCCGCCGATCATGCCCCCCTCCAGCCTCCCTGAAGAAGAAATGAAGGCTGTCCTTGATTATCTGAAGGGTGTGAAGTGAGAAGGGGAGCAAATACCTGGGCAGCCTTGAGGGGGCTTTGCCGGCTGTTCCGGCTGCCCTTGGCCCTGATGAACGGTACTGCCGCCTTGGGGGGGTACCTGCTCTTCCCGTCGGCCGCAGATGCGCTCGCGGGAGGCGCCGTTTTTCTCGGGGTATCGCTTCTTGCTGCTGCCGCCTCCTGCTTCAACCAGGTGCTGGAGCGAACTCCCGACGCCCTGATGCGCCGCACGAGAAACCGCCCTCTCCCAAGCGGCGAGCTTTCGCCCCTTGCGGCTATCTTGCTCGGGTCGGCACCGCTTCTTGCCGGGGGCGCGTTGTTGGCGCTCTTTGGCGGAGCTGTCCCGCTTGCCCTGGGCCTGGCCACGCTGCTTTGGTACCTCGCGGTCTACACCCCGCTAAAGCGCGTCACCTGTTTCGCGCTGCTGCTCGGCGCCCTGTGCGGCTGCGCAGCTCCGGTGATAGGTTGGAGCGTGGCCGGCGGTGATGCGGCCGACTTCAGGATCGTGCTCTTGGGGGGGATTCTCTACCTCTGGCAGGTGCCGCATTTCTGGATGCTGCAACGCCGGCACGCCCGGGACTACCGGGAGGCCGGTTTTGCGCTCTTCTCTCCCGACGGCGGCGGCAGAGGGCTTGCTCCGTTTCAGCTTGTCTGGATGACCGCCATGATTGCCGGGGCGCTGATGCTTCCCGCGTTCGGCATCATCACGCAGAACGCCCCGCTTTGGTGTCTCGCCTTTTCCGCCCCTTTGCTCGTCTCGCCTTTCCAGCGCCTGGAACCGGCCCTCTTTGCCGGGGTCAACCTCTTCCCGGCGGTCGTCACGCTGGCGCTCTATTCGGGCAGGTAAAAAAACAACAAACGAAAACAGGGATGAAGGGGATCAAAGGGATAAACGCAAAAACTTTGAAAGTTTCGTTATCCCCTGCATCCCATTCATCCCTGTCGCACGCCTTGCCGTTTTTCCTTTTCAACCGATGACGCCGAGGGTTCTCCCTGTCCGGGCAAAGGCCTCCAGCCCGAGGTCCAGGTCCTCCTTCGAGTGGGCGGCGCTGATCATGACGCGGATGCGCGCCTTGCCGTGCGGTACGGTGGGGAAGCCTATCGGCATGGCGAAGAGGCCGGGTTCCGAGTCGAAGAGCAGGCGCGAAAACTGCTGGGCCAGCGCTGCCTCCCCAAGCATCACCGGCGTGATCGGGGTGACGCTCTCCCCGATGTCGAAGCCCGCTTGCTGCATCCCCTCCTTGAAATAACGGGTATTCTCCCAAAGCTTTTGCACCAGCGCCGTGCTTTCCTCCAGAAGACCGACCGCTGCCAGGCAGGCGGCGGTGTCTGCAGCCGTGACGGCGCTGGAGAAAAGGAAGGGACGCGCCTTCTGCCGGATCCAGTCGATGACCGGCTTCCTTCCGGCGATGACCCCCCCCATGACGCCGAACGCCTTCGAGAGCGTGCCGATCTCCAGGTCGAACCTGCCGCTCAGGTGGAAGTGATCGACGATGCCGCGTCCGCCGCGCCCTACGACCCCTTCGCCGTGGGCGTCGTCCACCATGCTGATGATGCCGTAGCGCTCGCAGATCTCGCAAAGCCGGTCCAGCGGCGCCATGTCGCCGTCCATGGAGAACACCCCGTCGGTGATCAGCAAAGCCCGCCGGTACTCCCCCAGGTTCTCCTTGATGACCCGCTCGCAGTCCTCCACGTCGCAATGCTCGTACACGACGACCTTTGCAGAGGAGAGCCTGCAGCCGTCGATGATGCTGGCGTGGTTCAGGCGGTCGGTGAAGATGACGTCTCCCTTCCCCGCCATGGGGGGGATCGCCGCCTGGTTGGCGCAAAACCCCGACTGGACGTAGAGCGCGTCCTCGACTCCCTTGAAGGCGGCCAGCCGATCTTCGAGCTGGCGGTGCAACTCCAGCGTCCCCGCGATGCTGCGCACGGCCGCCGGCCCCACCCCCCAAACCTGCACCGCGGCCCGCGCGGCTTCCTTCAGCCTGGGGTGGTTGGCCAGTCCCAGGTAGTTGTTGGTGCAGAAGTTCAAGACCTTCTTGCCGTCCACGACCATCCAGGGGCCGCAGGCGGAACCTATGGTACGAATTTGGGTCTTCAGCCCCTGCTGCTTCAGGGTGTTCATCTCTTCCGCTATCCAGGCGAACTTGTCGGACATCTGAAACCTCCTCACGCAAAGCCGCAAAGATGTAAAGCAAGGCGGCTCAAGGGGTTGGTGATACGGCACATCTCTATCTGGCTGGCTCCCGATGTTCTTGGCGCCTTGGCGGCTTTGGGCGAGGGGCTTTCAATCCTCCACCCAGTTGAGGAGCACCTTGCCGGAGTTCCCCGAGCTCATCACCTCGAACGCCTCCTCGAAGGCGGTGTAGTGCATCCGGTGCGTGATGACCGGGGTCAGGTCCAGGCCGATCTTGATGAGCGACTGCATCAGGTACCACGTCTCGTACATCTCGCGCCCGTAGATCCCCTTTATGGTCAGCATGTTGAAGATCACCTTGTTCCAGTCGATGGCGAGATCTGCGGACGGGATCCCGAGCATGGCGATCTTGCCGCCGTGGCACATGTTGTCCAGCATCTCCTTGAACGCTTCTCCGTTGCCGGACATCTCGAGCCCCACGTCGAAGCCTTCCTTCATGCCGAGTTGCTGCCGTACCTGAGCCAGGGTCCCCTCCTTGACGTTCAAGGCGACGGTGGCCCCCATCTTCTTGGCGAGGTCGAGCCGGTACGGGTTCATGTCCGTGGTGACGATGAAACGGGCGCCGGCGTGGCGGGCGATGGCAGTTGCCATGATGCCGATGGGGCCGGCCCCTGTGATAAGCACGTCCTCCCCCAGGACCGGAAAGGCGAGGGTGGTATGGGTCGCGTTGCCGAAGGGGTCGAAGATGCCGAGGATGTCCATCGGTATGTTGGGATCCGCGTGCCAGACGTTGGTGACCGGGATGCAGATGTACTCGGCAAAGGCTCCGGCGCGGTTCACCCCGACTCCGTTGGTGTCCTTGCAGAGATGGCGCCGCCCAGCCAGGCAGTTGCGGCACCTGCCGCAGACGATGTGCCCTTCGCCGGAGACGATGTCCCCTATGTTCAGGTCGGCGACGTTGCTCCCCATGGCTGCCACGCGCCCCACGAACTCGTGCCCTACCACCATGGGAACGGGGATCGTTTTCTGCGCCCATGCGTTCCAGTCCCAGATATGGAGATCGGTGCCGCACACGGCGGTCTTGTGGACCTTGATCAGGACGTCGTTTATGCCGACCTCCGGCACCGGGACTTCGTCCAGCCACAACCCCGGTTTCGGGTATTTCTTCACCAGTGCGCGCATGGTTTTCTGCATGAGATGTGGCTCCTTCGCTCGGGTGGACAAAATTGCTCATTAATGTTACCAACTTCGATGGTCATGTAAATAGGAGAGCCTGCGGAAAGGGTGGGGCGAGGGTGGAAGGTCCCTTTTGCTGCGGGGTTGGACACGATCTGCTATGATAACCATCATCCTCACAGCAAAGGAGACACCCATGAGCGAACTTAAAAGCTGTCCGAAGCCTGCGGAGCATAAGGCGCATATGTGCCAGTTGAAGCATGAGGGGAGAATCGAAGAGATGGACAGGCACTCCGCTCATCCGAAATTCGTCTGCAACAGGTGCGGTGCCAAGGCCGACGAGGAAGGCTATCTCTGCAACCCTCGACCGGTCTGACCGGAACTGCGCCACGTTAACAGCGGCAAATGAAGACGCCCCCCTTGGGGCGCCTTCTCGTTTGCGAGCACCGTCGCCAGCCACAGCCCCAGACCTGGGGCAGGATCCGATTTTTTCAAGAACCAGTCCCGACCTCAGCAGCTCGGCATGGCGCTGTGCCGCGACACTGCTGGGGGACGGAACCTTCCCGGATCAAAAATCTTTTCGTGTTTAAGTAATTCGCGGATTTGCCGAATAATGAGGAACCCCGGGTGCCGGCCTTCGCCGGGAAGGAACACCCCCGTTGCCTCCGCCGGGCCTGATCGTTTTCGAGGTGGAAATGCGCGCTGTCCCTCAACCTATCGCGTTTGCTTCCGTTTTGCGGCTGCTTTGCTGCGCGGTGACGCTGCTGTTGCCCGGCGCACCGCTGCTGCATGCTGCGCACGCCGCCCCGCATGTGCTCGTCCTTAATTCCTACAACAACGGTTACGACTGGTCCGACGACGAGATGCGCGGGCTGCGCAGCACCCTCACCAAGCACGACTCCGGCATAGAGCTGTTGATCGAGCATCTCGACGCCAAGAATTTCCCGGACAAGAGGCACTTCCCCCAGGTGGCGGGACTTCTTGCTGCGAAGTACAGGGGGATGCGGTTTGACGTAGTCATTGCCCTGGACAATGCGGCGCTCCAGTTCGCCCTGCGCTACAGGAGCACCCTTTTCCAGGGTACGCCGCTCGTGTTTTGCGGCATAAACGATTTCGAGCCGGGGATGATCGCAGGGGAGCAAAAGGTGACAGGGGTGGCCGAGTACCATGACATGGCCGGCACCTTGGCCATGGCTCTCAACCTGCACCCGGCGACACGGGAAGTCGTGCTGGTGCACGATTTCACCGATACCGGCCTTGCCATGCGGCGCGAATTCCTGCAGAAGGCCTCGCAACTGGGGAAGGTGAAGTTCCGCTTCCTGCCGGAGGTGCCTCTTGAAGAGGCGGTGCAGCAGTTGAGAACGCTCCCCCCGGACCGCATCGTGTTGCTGCTTTCCTACTCCGTCGAAAAGGGCGGGCGCACGTTCCGGCAGTCCGAGGTCGCCAGCATCGTCACATCGGCAACCTCGGTCCCGGTCTATGCAGTTCATGAAGCGCAGTTGGGCTACGGCGTGGTGGGCGGGCGCATGATGGAGGGGAGGGTCCAGGGGCAAAAGGCCGCCGAACTCGCCCTGAGGATCCTCGCGGGAGAGAAGGCCGAGCGGATCCCGGTGATGACCGGCAACCTCTCCGAGGCGATGTTCGATGACGCCTTGCTCAGCAGGTTTGAGATCGACCGGGGAAAGCTCCCCGCCGATGCCCTGCTGATAAACAGCCCCGTCTCCTTCTACGCCGTCAACAAGACGGCCTTCTGGGCGGCGGCCATCGTTGCCGTGTTCATGACGGCTGCGCTTTTGACCCTCCATCTGAACAACGAAAGACGCAAGCGCCTGGAAAAAGTCCTGCAGATGACGGAGGCAAAATTCCGGCAACTCTTCGATTGCGCCGGAGACGCTATCTGCATCCATGATCTCGACTGCAAGATCCTCGAGGTGAACCAGGCAGCCTGCGACCGGATGGGGTACAGCTACGAAGAGTTCCTGCAGCTTAGCTTGTACGACCTCAACTCGCCGGAGCAAAAGGGCTGGATCGCCGAGCGTCTGGCCACCGTAAGAAAGGTGGGCCGGGCCATGTACGAGACGGTGCACTTGAGCAGAAGCGGAGAGGCGGTCCCGATCGAGGTCTGCAGCAGACTGATCGACTACCAGGAACAGCCGGCCGTACTTGCCATCGTGCGGGACATCTCGGTGAGAAAGCGCATTGAGCGGCGGGAGAGAACAAGGCTGAAGATACTGGAGCAGATGGCGACGGGATCGAGCCTGGAGGAACTGCTGGTCTACATCGTGCGTTTCGTCGAGCAGGAGAGCCCGGGGGGGCTCTGTTCCGTCCTGCTGGCGAACGAGGCGGGGACCCGTCTGCTCCATGGCGCCGCTCCCAGTCTTCCCTACGCCTACAACGAGGCGGTGAACGGCCTGAAGATCAAGGAGGGGATGGGGTCGTGCGGCACGGCGGCGTTCCTGAAGAAGAGGGTCATAGTCGAGGACCTGGAGACGCACCCTTACTGGAGGGGTTTCCTGCCCGCCCGGGATGCCGGCCTGCGGGCCTGCTGGTCCGAGCCCGTTCTCTCGGTGAGCGGCGAACTGCTGGGAACCTTCGCCATCTACTCCCGCAGTCGCCGTAGCCCCAGCGAGGAGGAGCTCGCCCTGATAGAGTCGGCCGCCCACATGGCGAGCATCGCCATAGGGAGGGTACGCAGCGAGGAGAGCCGCTTGAGGCTGGAAGAGCAGATGCGGCAGATGCAAAAGATCGAGGCGATCGGGCAACTGGCGGGGGGGCTGGCCCACGACTTCAACAACCTGCTGACACCGATCTTCGTATATGCGGATATCGCGAAACGGAGCCTCGACGCCGAGGACCCCAACCGGAAGAAGCTGGACGGCATCCTCCTGTCCGCTCACAAGGCCGCGGACCTCACCAAGAAGCTGCTCACCTTCGGGCGCAAGCAGATGCTCACCATGGAGGTGCTGGAGTTAAACGAGGTGATCGCGTCGCTTTTGGACCTGTTGCAACGGACCATAAGGGCGAACATAGAGATAAAGACCGACCTCACCAACTTCGGCGCCCCGGTGTTTGCGGATCGCGGCCAGATCGAGCAGATACTGATCAATTTCGCGGTCAACGCGCAGGACGCCATAAAGGGAAACGGCGCCATCGTGATCGAGACCGGCAACGTCGCCATCGACGAGGAATTCATCCGGTTGAACCCCGGGATAAAGGAAGGCCCTCATGTGCTGATGTCGTTTAGCGATAACGGCTGCGGCATGAGCGATGAGGTGCTGAGCCACATCTTCGAGCCTTTTTACACCACGAAGCCGGTAGGGCAGGGAACCGGCCTCGGCCTGGCTACCGTCTACGGCATAGTCAAGCAGCACGGCGGATATATAAAGGTGGTGAGCCAGGTGGGGAGGGGGACCTCCTTCCAGCTTTACTTCCCCAGGTCCGCCGGGAAGGTGAAGCCCGGCGCAGGCGAGCCGGCAGCAACGGATAGCAGCCAGTGGAAGGACAACCGCGCCACAATCTTGCTGGTGGACGACAACGAGACGATCCGGGAGATGGCGGTGGAGTTGCTGCAATCCTCGGGTTACCACGTGCTGCTCGCGGAAACGCCGGTGAAGGCCCTGCAGATGCTTGAAGCCGCGGGGAACCCGATAGATCTGCTGATCACCGACGTGGTCATGCCCGAGATGAGCGGGCCGGAACTCTACCAACGTGTGGCGGCAAAATACCCGCGATTGCCGGTTCTCTACATCTCCGGCTACACGTTCAATGTGAAGGTGCACAGCCCGGCGGAGCACGAGCGGGTGAATTTCCTCCCCAAGCCGTTCACCTCCGGGCAGTTCCTGGCCGGCATCGAAAAGGCTGTGTCAGGTAGCCGGTAAGCTCTGACGCCGCGGCAGAGCTGCGTTGCCTCCAAAGTACCTGCACGCATGCGATTCGCAACCTGCCTGGCCTCATTCTGTCGCGAGATAAAAATTAATTAATTTAAACGCACAGTAGACGTTTCTCATCTTTGAGGTTACCTTTACACACTGACACAGAGAGCTGCTGAAGCATGTTTCGGTTTGTTACTGACAATCCTGTATCCGTTTCAATGGCAGCCAAACTTCAAAGTCCAGTTGCTGGCAGCTGACCTTGAGGCTGATCCAGTCTGTGGCAGAAGTGGAATAGATGACTACATGACTACATGGGAGGCACAATGAAAAAGGAACGGCAATTGAGGGGAACCTTTCTGCTTGTCGCGCTGGCGTCGGCAGGAAGCTTGTTCGGGTGCGCGCACTACGAGGTCAACACCGGTCGCGGCAACATCCCGGGTTATTACATCCGTTCGGAGATGCAGGAGGCCGATCGCGCCGTAGAAGCCGCGCGCGCTGAAGGGAAGGGCAAGCTCTGCCCGGCTGAGTTCCAGAAGGCCGAGGCGGCCAAGAACAACGCCTACGACGTGTTCAGGGCCTGCCGCACCGAAGAGGGTGCCGCCCTGGCTAAAGAGGCGACGGCGATGGCGAAGGCTCCCTGCCCGCCCAGCACCCCCGAGCCGGTTGCCAAACGTGTCGTCCCCGCTCCGCCCCCTCCTGCACCGCTGCCTGTACCTGTCGCGCCGACCGATCAGCTGACCGTCACCCCGGCGAGGATCGCCAGCGGGGAGAGTGCAACCCTCAGCTGGACCTCGACCAACGCAACCGCCTGCGTGATAGAGCCGGGCGTCGGGAAGGTGCCGACCTCCGGGTCGCTGAAGGTCTCTCCGCTGGACAGCGCGGCCTATACGCTTCTTTGCAGCGGTGACGGCGGCACTGCGAGGAGCCTGGCAAGGCTCGAGGTCGTGTCTCCCGCCCCTGCGCCGGTTCCCGTCGTCGTGCCGGTGCAGCCCGAGGCCGCCCCGGTGAAGCATTGCCGCCCTGCGGTGATCGACGTCAGGTTCGACACCAACAAGTCCGACATCAAGCCGCAGTACCACGACGAACTGAAGGCGCTGGCCGATTTCCTGAAGGAGTTCCCGAATGCCGCCGGTGTCATCGAGGGGCATACCGACAGCGTGGGGGACAAGGGCGCCAACATGAAGCTCTCCCAGCGCCGTGCCGACAGCGTGCGCAGCTACCTGGTCGACAAGTTCGGCATTGCCCCCGAGAGGGTCAAGGCGGTGGGTTACGGCCCGACCAAGCCGGTGGCGGACAACAAGAGCGCGGCAGGAAAGCAGCAAAACCGCCGCATCGAGTCGAACTTCACCTGCAAATAGCGGAATTTTACCCAGGACGGATGATAAGAAGGCGCCCCTTGAGATATCGAAGGGCGCCTTTTTCACGCTTGTCGTGCCTGTCATCGAGGTAGCGGTAGCATAGCATACCGCAGTCGTCATCATGCTCAGGACTCCGCGCGCGGACAGGTCGCAAACGGAGATGGCAGCGCAACTGGGCGTCGCCTGTTGGCCATTCAAAAATAGAAGCCAACCGGGGCAGCAGGCGAGCGGGAACAGCCTCCGTCAACTTGCGCCTTGCAAGCGGGAGAAAGAATTTCTGTTATATTCACAGGGCAGGCACTATCTCGTGGATTGATTTCCGACAAAGAGACAGGAATCTGTTGAAGCATATGCAACTGGAATTGTTATAAATGGTTAACCAGTAACGGGGGATGTCATGGATCTGAGAAAGACTCACACGATCGTACTGGATGAGGGAGACCCGGAACTGAAGAGGTCGGAGATACTAGAGTATTTTCACGCCACCTTCACCGTGGACGAACTTCTCTATGAGACCCTGAAGGATGAAGGCGCATTTTATCTGAGGGCCGACCGGCTCAGGCACCCGCTGATCTTCTACTTCGGGCATACCGCCGCCTTCTTCATAAACAAGCTGATCATCGCCCGCGTCATACAGGAGCGCGTCAACCCGCGCTTTGAGTCGCTTTTCGCCGTAGGGGTCGACGAGATGTCCTGGGACGACCTGGACGAGACGCATTACGACTGGCCCGGCCTCGACGAGGTGAAGGCTTTTCGCGGCGGGGTACGCGAGCTTGTGGACGGGCTGATCCGCACCATGCCGCTCACCCTCCCCATCACCTGGGAGAGCCCCTTCTGGGCCGTCATCATGGGGATCGAGCACGAGCGGATTCATCTTGAGACGTCATCGGTGCTGATCCGCCAGCTCCCGATCGATAGGGTGCGGCGCCATGAATGCTGGGAGATTTGCCGTGAATCGGGAGAGCCTCCGGCAAACGAGCTCCTGCCGGTCCCGGCAGGCACGGTAAGGCTCGGGAAGGGGGACGGGCACCCGCTCTACGGCTGGGACAACGAGTACGGCAGGCACGAGGCGAAGGTCGAGGCTTTCGCCGCCTCGAAGTACCTGGTCTCCAACCGGGAATTCCTCGCCTTCGTGGAGGCGGGAGGGTACCGGGAGCGCAAATGGTGGACCGAGGAGGGGTGGAACTGGCGCAACTTCAAAGATGCCGAGCACCCGCTCTTCTGGGTGGCGCGTGACGAGGGGTGGGGGCTGCGCACCATGCTGGAGGTGATCGACCTCCCCTGGAACTGGCCGGCCGAGGTGAACTGCCTGGAGGCAAAGGCGTTTTGCAGCTGGCTCTGCGATCAAACGGGAAGGCCGGTTCGGCTGCCGACCGAGGACGAGTGGCACCGGCTCCACGACCTGGCCGCGCTTCCTGACCCGCCTGGATGGAACCGCGCGCCCGGCAACGTCAACCTCGAGTACTTCGCCTCCTCCTGCCCCGTGGACCGCTTCTCGTTCGGGGCGTTCTTCGACGTGGTCGGCAACGTCTGGCAGTGGACCGAGACCCCCATCTACCCCTTCCCCGGCTTCCGCATCCACCCCTGGTACGACGACTTCTCGACGCCGACCTTCGACACACGGCACAACCTGATCAAGGGGGGGAGCTGGATCTCGACCGGAAACGAGGCGACCCGGGAGGCGCGCTATGCCTTCCGCAGGCACTTCTTCCAGCACGCGGGTTTCCGGTACCTGGAGACGGCCCAGCCGGTCGTGCTGCTGGACGACCCGTACGAGACGGACGCACTCGCGGCCCAGTACTGCGATGCCCACTATGGAGCGGGACACTTCGGCATCCCCAATTTCGCGAAGAGCTGCGCTCAGATCTGCCTGGAGCTCAGCCGCGGCCGCGCCAGGGGGCGCGCCCTTGACCTGGGGTGCGCCGTGGGGCGCGCGAGCTTCGAGCTGGCGCGCGGGTTCGAGCAGGTGACCGGGCTCGATTTCTCCAGCCGCTTCTTCCGTCTGGCGGCAAGGATGCAGGAAGAGGGTCGCCTGCGTTACGCGCTGCCGGAAGAGGGGGAGATCGTCTCCTTCCACGAGCTGAACCTGTCCGAGCTCGATCTCGAAGGGGTGCGGGACCGGGTGCAGTTCTTCCAGGCCGATGCCTGCAACCTGCCGGAGAGGTTCACAGGGTACGACCTCGTGCTGGCAGCCAACCTGATCGACCGCCTCTACTCGCCGCGCCGGTTCCTTCGCTCCATCCGCGAGAGGCTCAACCCGGGGGGGCTCCTGGTGATCGCGTCCCCCTACACCTGGCTGGAGGAATACGCCAAGAAGGAGGAGTGGCTGGGAGGATACCGGGAGGCCGGGGAGCCGGTGTGGAGTATAGATGGACTCAAGGCCGAACTTTTGCCATACTTCACCCTGCTCGGGACGCCGCGCGAGGTCCCCTTCGTAATCAGGGAGACGCGCCGCAAGTTCCAGCACAGCCTGGCGGAACTGACAGCATGGGAGCTTAAATGACGAAGCAGTACGATTTCGACGAGATCATCGACCGGCGCGGCACGGCGAGCGAGAAGTGGGACAGGTACAAGGACCGCGACATCATTCCCCTTTGGGTGGCGGACATGGATTTCCGCTCCGCGCCGGCGATCATGGACGCGCTGCACGAGCGGGTGGACCACGGCGTTTTCGGCTACACCGCTCCGCCCGAGGGGCTGGCGCAGGCGGTAATAGAGTCGCTGCGGGGCGAGTTCGGCTGGCAGGTGCAAAAGGAATGGATCACCTGGCTCCCGGGGCTGGTGACCGGGCTGAACGTGGCCTGCCGCGCCGTGGGAGAGCCCGGGGACGACATCATCACCTTCACCCCGGTCTATCCCCCCTTCATGTCCGCGCCGCAGCTGTCTGGGCGAAACGTGGTCAAGGTGGCGCTTAGCTGCGAGGGGGGGCGCTGGGGGGTGGACCTCGACGCCCTCGAGCGGTCGGTAACCGTCAAAACGAGGCAGCTCCTGCTTTGCAGCCCGCATAACCCGGTGGGACGGGTCTGGACGCTGCAGGAGCTGACCGCGCTTGCCGACTTCGCACGAAGGCACGACCTGGTCATCTGCAGCGACGAGATCCACGCCGGGCTGGTCCTGGAGGAGGGGGTGCGCCACGTACCGATCGCCACCCTGTCACCTGAGACAAGCCGGCGCACCGTCACACTGCTCGCCCCCAGCAAGACCTTCAACGTCCCGGGACTTGGCTGCTCCTTTGCCGTGATCTCCGACGACGCCCTGAGGCGCGCGTTCCGCAAGGGCATGGGGAGGATCGTTCCCCATGTCAACCTGCTCGGGTACACGGCTGCAGAGGCGGCCTATCGGCAAGGGGAGGGGTGGAGGCAGGAGCTGATAGGGTATCTGCGCGGCAACAGGGACCTCGTGGAGCGGGAGGTGGCAACGATGCCGGGCCTGAAGGTGTTCCCGGTGGAGGCAACCTACCTTTCGTGGATCGATGTGCGTGACGCCGGGATAGAGGATCCCGTTCGCTTTTTCGAGGAAGCCGGGGTCGGGCTTTCCGGCGGTGCCGACTTCGGGCTGCCGGGGTACGTGAGGCTTAACTTCGGCTGCCGCCGGGCGCTCCTGGCCGAGGCGCTGCGGCGCATGAGGGTCGCGCTTCAGGGTCTCCCCGGTCGCCCCCTCTGACCGTACCCCTCCCGTCCTCCCCTTGAAGGGAGGGGCCGCTGGAGCGGCCGATCTAGGTAAGCAAACCCCATAAAGGCAGGTCATGTGAAGGCTGCATGATCTGCCTTCCTGATTTCCTCCCCCTCAGGCAGTTTCCGCTGCGCGCCCATTTCCGCGCATCCGGGTGGTGAACCCCGCCGCCAATCCCATTCATACCTCAACAACTCCTCAGGCGTGCCGAAGCCAGTCGCCGGAACATCTTGTCCAACCTGCCGGAATGGCAGGAAAAGCTAAATGAACCTAAATTGTAGGAAATGGTTTCCATGTTACCTGAGTAACATGCTGAAAAAAACTGTTGCAATCTTGACCGATTTAGTTGTATCTACTGCACACGTTGCTTTTGAAGAACCACATCGTGGAGGTAGACAATGTTAGGGAAATATCTGTTGCGGCTCGTTCCGGTTCTGGCACTCATAACGGGCCTTGCCACTACAGCATGGGCCAAGCAGCCTCAGGGGTACAAAGGGTACGCCCGGGGTTCTGCACTGATTACAGCGCAGGAGTTGAAGCAGCTTATCGACGCCAGGGACCCGAAGCTGGTGATCCTGGCTGCGGAAAACGACATCGAGTACCGTCTCGGGCACATCCCGGGGTCCTACCAGGTCGATCGTCCGGCCTACGAGGCTCCGGCCGAGGCGCAAAACGGCGTGACCGGTAACATCGTCGATGCCGCGGGGTTCACCAGGTTGGCGCAAGGCCTCGGCATCAACAAGGACTCCAAGGTCATAGTGTATGACACCAAATATGACGCGACCCGTCTCTGGTGGGCCTTCCTGTACTACGGCAAGGCGGACGTCAGGGTGCTGGACGGCGGGATCAAGGCCTGGAAAGAGGCGGGCTACGACACGGCGATCCTTGCCCCGGAGGGAGCCAGGCGGGGAAGCTTCGTTGCCAAGGTTTCCGCCCCGCGTTTAAGGGTCGATACCCCCGAGATCGTTTCCCTGCAAAATCCTGCAAAAGGGCAGCTTTGGGACAACCGGGACCGCAAGGAGTATTGCGGCGAGGATTTGAAGAAGGGGGCATTCAGGAAGGGGCGTATCCCCTGGGGCAAGCACGGCGACTGGGTGATCTTCAAGAAGAAGGAGAATGCGGCGGAGTGGATCTCGGCGGCGGAGTCCCAAGGGGTGCTGAAAAAGCTGGGCGTGGACCCGAAGAAGGACCAGTACTTCTTCTGCCAGTCCGGAGTACGCTCGACCCAGGCGTTGTTCACCTTCTACCTGCTCGGCTACTCCCTGAACAAGTTGCACAACTACGACAGTTCCTGGATCGGCTGGTCCAAGGACCAAACCCTGCCGATCGAGAGCGGCTGCGAGATAAACCCGGCGGTGGCGTCGGCACGATAGCCGGGTGGCGTCCTCGACTGCATCGCTCACAACAAAGGCCGGTCATCTGACCGGCCTTTGTTCGTTTCCGGCACCCTCCGGCTTACCCGAAGATCCTGTTCTCCTGTTCCTGCACCCTGATGAAGGTGGTCCGCTTGGTCAGCTCCTTGAGAGCCGAGGCGCCCACGTAGGTGCAGGCGGAGCGGACGCCGCCCAGGATGTCCCTCACCGTTTCATCTATGGGGCCGCGGTACGGGACCTCGACGGTCTTCCCCTCCGAGGCGCGGTAAGAGGCGACCCCTCCGGCATGCTTGTCCATGGCGGTCGTGGAACTCATCCCGTAGAACAGTTTGAACTGCCTGCCGCCGCGCTCCAGAAGCTGCCCGCCGCACTCGTCGTGACCGGCGAACATCCCGCCCAGCATCACGAAATCAGCCCCGCCGCCGAACGCCTTGGCCACGTCGCCGGGACAGGTGCAGCCGCCGTCGGAGACGATCCTCCCCCCAAGCCCGTGCGCGGCATCGGCGCATTCGATGACCGCTGAAAGCTGCGGGTATCCCACCCCAGCCTTGACGCGGGTGGTGCAGACAGAGCCCGGCCCGATTCCCACCTTGACGATGTCGGCGCCGGAGAGCAGCAACTCTTCCACCATCTCGCCGGTGACCACGTTTCCTGCCACGATGGTCTTTTCGCAGAAAGCCTGGCGGACCTTCTGCACGAATTCGACGAAGCTTTCAGAGTAGCCGTTGGCTACGTCGATACAGATGAAATCGATCCTGGGGTGCTTGGCCAAGATGTCGGAGAGCTTCTCGAAGTCCTGGTCAGAGGTGCCGGTGCTGACCATGATGCGGGAGTAGATCTCGTCGCTTCGGCCGGAGAGGTACCTGTCCCATTCCGCTGACGAGTAGTGCTTGTGGATGGCGGTCAGCATCCGGTGGGCAGCGAGGCGGTCGGCCACTTCGAAGGTGCCGGTGGTGTCCATGTTCGCCGCGATCACCGGGATACCGGTCCATTCGTGCTTGCTGTGCAGGAACTTGAAGTGCCGCTCAAGGTCGACCTGGGAGCGGCTTTTCAGGTTTGACCTTTTCGGCCTGATCAGTACGTCGCCGAATCCAAGCTTGAGATCGTTTTCCAGGAACATCGTTTCCCTCCAAATCGAACGAGCGCAAAAGGCTGGTGCTACGGACGCTAAAGAGATTACAGGAAAAAGCCGGCCTCACAAGACGCCCAGCCCACCGCGCGTTGTTGCGGTGCGCAAAACCGTGTGCTAGAGTGCCGGCGGGGGTGACAAATGCACGAACACAACCGGGTGCGCCGCCAGCGCTGGTTTATCTTCTTTATCCTGGCCCTGGTCTACATCCTGGTCTACTTCTACCGGGTGTCGCTAGCCGTGGTCGCCAAGGATGTCTCCCGCGACCTGGACCTCGACCCCGCCCAGCTGGGCTCGCTTTCCAGCATTCTTTTCTACGTGTATGCCGCGGCGCAGATACCGCTGGGGCCGATGATCGACCGTCTGGGGTGCCGGCTGGTGATAAGCGGCTGCGGCGTGTTGACCGCCGTCGGGGGGATACTCTTCTCCCAGGCTGCCGGCATGGGGCAGGCAATGGCCGCCCGTGTCCTGATCGGAGTGGGGACGGCATCGGTACTGATGGCCACCTTCACCATCTTCAGCCACTGGTTCACCAAGCAGGAGTTCGGGAAGGTCTCCGGCCTCATGGTTGCAGTGGGGAACCTCGGGAACCTGGCAGGAACGGCGCCGCTGGCCCTGGCCGTCTCGCTCATCGGGTGGCGCGACTCGTTCCTGGCCGCCGGGGTGCTGCAGGGGGTGGTCACGGTGCTTTGCTTCTCGCTGGTGCGGGACAGGCCGCCGGCCAAGGCGTCGGACGGCGGGGAGGAGGCTGCTCCGTCGCGGGTGGGCATGGTCGAGGCGTGGAAGCAGATCTTCTCCAATAGCGACTTCTGGCTGTTGGCTGCGGTGGCCTTTGCCTGGTACGGCAACTATCTGGCAGTGCAGGGGCTTTGGGGCGGGCCGTACCTGATGGAGGTGGTAAAGCTGAGCCGGGAGGAAACGGGGAGGATGCTGATGTACACCTCCCTGGGCTTTATCGCGGGGAGCCTGATGGTCGACGTCGTGGCGCGGAAGGTCATGCATTCCTACAAGAAAACCTTGCTGGTGGGGCAGTTGCTTCTCTTGCTTCTCATGACCAGCTTTCTAGGGGTGGCGGACCGGATGTCGACCCCGGCGCTGTCGGCCCTGTTTTTCGCGATAGGTCTTTGCGTGTCGAGCGGGGTGATGGTCTATCCGATCATCCGCTCCATGTTCCCGGTCACCATCGTGGGGACCGCTCTTACCTCGCTCAACTTCTTCGTGCTCATGGGGGCAGCATCGGTGCAGCAGGTGATGGGGATAATCATCGGCTCGGTCGTGAAGACGACGCCGGAAGCGACGGGGCAGGCGTACCATGCGGCGTTCCAGTTCCCGATCGGCGCACTGGCGTTTGCCGTCGTCATGTTCTTCTTCGCCAAGGATTACTGGGAGGGCTAGCCGGCGAGTTCCTGGAGCGAGTCCCTGAACGCAGCCAGGGTCCTGGAGCGTGTCAACCTTTTCAGCTCCCGGTCCAGTTCGGGGTCCTCCACGTTGGAAACGACCCCCTTGATCTTCCCCAGCACCTGGGCGTCCCCGCAAAAGAGGTCGCAGTAAAGCGGGAGCAGATCGGTAAGGTAGCGGTGGAGCATCGCCCTTCGCTCGCCGGTGTCCGGGTCGGCGGCGGCGCGGCCGCGCAGCCTTTCGAAGAGCATCGGCTCTCCGATGCCGCCCCTGCCCAGCATGAGTCCGGCGGCGCCGGTCTCCTCCAGCAGGCGCAGGCCGGCCGCGCTGCTCCTGATGTCGCCGTTGGCGATCACCGGGATGGCGGTGCGCTTTGCCACCTCTGCCGTTATGCCGTGATCGGCCCAACCGTTGTAGGCCTGGCGCACGGTGCGCGGATGCAGCACCAGGAAGTCGACCCGCGCCGCCTCGAACAGGGGGAGCAGCGAGAAGACCTGCTGCGGATCTTCATAGCCGGCGCGGAGCTTGATCGAGAAGGAACCGTGGATAGCTTCGCGCAGCGCCGGGATGATCTCTTCAAGCAGTTCCGGGCGCTTGAGCATCCCGCCGCCGGTGAGCCCGCTGGTCATGCGGCCGTAGGGGCAACCCATGTTCAGGTTGATGTGCACCGCTCCGGCATCCTGGGCGGACTGCGCCGCGGAGACCAGCGCCTCGCGGCCGTGGCCGATAAGCTGGACCACCAGCGGCACGCCGTTCTCCGCGGGGGCGATCTCCTTGAGGTCGCCCGGCATCAGGCGCTTCTTCGCGGAGACCGGGTTCACCCGCATGAACTCGGTCCACACCACGTCGGGGCGGACCCACTTGGTAAAGAGCGAACGGAGAGCGCGGTTGGTGAGCCCCTGCATCGGTGCGAGCATGAGCGGTTTGGCGCCGGGGGCCCAGGGGAGCTTTGCCCGGACGGTCAGCGGCTGCGTGGGGATTTCGGGGGTTTGCTGCTGTGGCTTTTCAGTGGTCATCTTGCGCGGGCTTTCTTGCAGGGTGCGAAAGCGGGAAGGCGGCGCAAGGGCCGCCCTCCCGGTTGGTTTGGGCTGCGGTCCTAGAGGATCTCCAGCAGCTCGATCTCGTAGGTGATGTTCTCGCCTGCCAGCGGGTGGTTGGCGTCGACGGTGATGGTGTCCTCGGAGACCTCGACCACGACCACCTCCACCGGCTCGTCGTCATCGCCGGTGAGCTCCAGCTCCATGCCGACTTCGGGGACGATCTCGCCGGTCAGCTGCTCGCGGCTGATGGCGAATACCTCGTCCTCGTCGTACTCGCCGAAGGCGTCCTCGGCGGGGATGACCACGGTTTTCTTCTCGCCCGGTGCCATGCCGATCAGCGCTTCCTCGACCTGCAGGAAGAAGTCCTCGTTGCCGAGGGTCATTTCCATCGGGCCGCTTTCGCAGCCGCAGCCGTCGTCATCGCAGCAATCGGAGTCGTCGTCGCAGCAGCCGGCTTCCTTGATGGTGGTATCGAAAATGGAGCCATCCTCTAATTTGCCGGTGTAATTGATCCGTACTTTATCGCCTTGCTTTACAGTTGCCATTTTTCTTATTTCCTTCTCTTATGTTTTTGTTGTAGCCAGAGCTATCTGCGGATGGTACGTGTGTGGGTGCCTGCTAGTCCAGTAAAATCTGTGTTTACGCGATCATTTTTTTCCCGAGCAGCGATAACAGCCGCCCAAGGCCCCGAAAAGCGGGAATTCTTGGACGACCTGCCGCGCAAGGCAGGACAAAAAGGAGAACCATGCCATGGATGAGAAAAAGAAAAAGGTGACGGTGGAAGAATGGAACTCCAGGTTCAGGGCCATCGGTCTGGACGACGACATGATGGGGCACTGGCACACCCTTTTTGAAAGGGAGAACCCCTCCGGGCACCAGAGCTTCCTGGAATGGCTCGGGCTGCCAGAGGAGAGGATCGCGCTGATAAGGTCTAAATCGGGCGAATCGAAGAGGTAACCCAGAGATTTTTACCGCAGGGGACGCGGAGCACGCCAAGGAAGACAAAGGCGGTAAAAGCGGCGCCTTTAAGGGTTGAAGCAGAAGCTGGGGGAACAAAACGAAGCTGTCATTGGAGTGTAAATGCGCAAAAGCGGTCCGCGCCTGTGGTGGGAGGGTGTCGCCATCTCACAGCCGATCATGATCGGCTATTTCCCCGTTGCCGTCATGTTCGGCATCTCTTCGCGTACCGCCGGGCTGGGCGCCCTGGAGGCAATGGCGGTCTCCGCCATCGTCTTCGCGGGCGCGAGCCAGTTCGCCCTGGTCGGGATGGTCGCCGGCGGGGTGTCCTTCCCCGGAGCCCTACTGGCCACGGCGGGGCTCAACCTGAGGCATATCTTCTACGGCCCTGCCATCGCCCCCCACCTCGGGGTGAAGCGCTGGCGCGAGGCGATGCCGCTCGCCTTCGGTCTGACCGACGAGGTGTTCGCCTCGGCCATCGCGCTGCTCCCGTCGCGAAGCGTGGAGGAGCGTGCCCCGCTGATGATGGGACTGGAAACCGGCGCCTACCTTTCCTGGCTGGCAGGGACGCTGTTCGGCGCCCTCGGATTTCAGGCGGCTGCCGGGCTCACGCCCAATCTGGTGCCGATCCTCTCCTTTTCGCTGCCGAGCCTCTTCCTGGTGATCCTGCTCCCGCTCGCCAAGGGGAGGGGCGCCGTGCCGGCGCTGGTTGCCGCGGCAGTTGCGGCAATCCTGCTCCTTTGCGGCTTCTCGACCGGGGCGCTTCTGGCGGGCGGGGTGGCGGGTGCCGCGGTGGGCGCATGCGCCGGGGGTGGCGATGCGTAGCGGGCTGTTGCTGCTGGTGTGCGCGGTGGGGGTGTCGACCTACCTGATGCGGCTGGTTCCGCTCGCCCTCACCTCGCGGAGCCTTTCCAGCGCGGAAGGCCTCCACCCGCGGTTGCGCGGCTTTTTCGGTGCGGTGGCCCCATCCTTTGTCGCAGTCTTCCTGGTCTACTCCATCATTCCGGCCTCAGGGGGCGTCGACCTGCTCGAAGTGGCGTTGAAGCTGGCGGCACTGCTACCCGTTGCCCTGGTGTACCTGAAAACGCGCCACTTCGGCAGCGCGGTGCTGGCGGGGCTTGCCGCCTACGCCGCCCTGTTCTTCCTGGCCAGGTAGGTTATTCCTTGCCCGGGGCTTCCTTGGCGAGCCTCTTCGCGTTGAAGTTGTAGCTCTGCAGGTAGGTGAGAATGGTGAGGACGAAGCTGTAGTAGATCACGCTGAGCACGACCGGATCGGAGGGTGCTGCCACCATGAAGATGAAGTAGAACCCGAAGACGGACATCTTTATGACGTCGGCCCATCTCTTCTTCTTGGTGAAGGCCTTGCCCTCCTCCTTGTCCAGCGTTCTGCCGACCAGGGAGAAGTCGCGGTCGGCTTCCTTGCCGGCAAACTTGAATATCGGGTAGAAGAGCACCAGCTGGATAACGCAGGCGGCGATCACCGTCCCCATGAACTGTTGCCCCCTGCCGATCATCTGGAGTTTGTGCTGGAAATTGACAGCCGTGTAGACGAGCAGGGCCATCAACCCGAGCTGGGCTACGGCAAAAATCCTGATGGTCTTGTTGATCTTCTTCAGGTCCAGACTGACAGCCATGTCATCTCCTCGTGCTTCCGGTATCGCCCTGCTGCGGGCTTTTCGTGGCGCTACCATAACAAATAAAATAATGTTATACAACACAAAGGTCTCGGCCTCGGGCGCTGGGAGCCGCGCCCTGCGTGTCCCATTTTTGCATTGATCGGGGCGCGCTTATCGAGTAATTTGCCCCATGCCGGGAGGGATGAGCACGAAACCGCCCCGGTGGGAAACTCACCGGATGAAAGGAGCCTGCACATGGAAGTGACGCTGAACGGCATCGAGTTGCGGGTGCTCGGCTCGCTGATCGAGAAGGAACTCACCACCCCTGAATACTACCCGCTATCCCTGAATGCCCTGGTGAACGCGTGCAACCAGAAGTCCAACCGGGACCCGGTTATGGGCCTGGATGAATCCGAGGTGACCCGTGCCCTCGACGCGCTGAGGTTCAAGCAGTTTGCCCTCCTCTCGGGGGCAGGGGGTCGGGTGGCCAAGTACCGTCACGCGCTGGTGGAGAAATTCCGGTTCTCTCCCGCGGAGCTGGCTCTTCTTTGCGAGCTTATGGTCCGCGGACCGCAGACGGTGGGAGAGTTGAGGACCCGGGCGGAGAGGATGCACCCCTTCGCCGATCTTGCAGAGGTGGAGGCCGTGCTGGAGGATCTGATGGAGCGGACACCTGCCATGGTAGCGCGCCTTTCGCGCCAGCCCGGACGCAAGGAGCCGCGCTACTGCCAGCTCTTCTCCGGAGAGCCTGACCTGGCCGAAGCCGCCGCGCCTGCAGATGGTACCAGGGGGGGCGGGGGCGACGGCGAGAAGATCGCGAGGCTCGAGCAGGAGCTCTCCGAGCTGCGCGAGGAAGTGGCAGTGCTGCGGCAGGCCGTGTCCGATTTCAAGAAATCATTCGAGTAAGGAGTTTGCGATGACCGTTTCAAGGGAGGAACTTGCCGCCAAGGTGGACGTCGTGGATTGGGTCACGCTGAGGGCCCATCTGGAAAGAGGGGGGCTGGTCGTGGTCGACCCCTTGCTCGACCTTGCGGAGGTGGGAGCGGCACTCGCCGTCGATGACGTGAAGGGGGTGGAGCGCTGGCTGTCGTCGGGGCTTTTGGGGAAACCGTCGGCGCAGCAGGTGGAACTTTGGGACGCGGAAAAGGAGAAGATCTTCCTTTGCCTGATCATCTCCCCCTATGTGCTGATACAGGAAAAGAACCGGGCCAACGGGTGACAAGGAGGGGGGCATGGAGAAAGAACTTGCCGCGGAGGTGTCCTGTTCGCGCTGCAGCTCCGTCTGGCGGAAAAACGGCACTACCAACTGCTGGAGCGGCGATCCCGCGACCGCCCCGGCCAGGCCCGGCAACTGCCCTGCGGGTGCGCACGGCCGCATCGTCCGGGAGTCGGCAGAGCTGATGCAGGGGGAAGGGGAGGATGCCAAGATGGCCTTCGTCGCGGCGCGGGTGGAGGGACTGTGCTACCGGCCCATACCCGGCAGCGATGCGGTCAACGCGCGCTGGACCCGCGTCGAGGACACCGTCGCGTTTGCGAGGCTCATGGGATACCAGCGGATCGGCATCGCCACCTGCATCGGCCTCTTGGAGGAGTGCGACAGGCTGGTTGCCATTCTGAAGGCGCAGGGCTTCACCCCGCTGAGCGTCTGCTGCAAGGCGGGGAGCCTGGACAAGAAGGAGTTCGGTCTGGCGGAAACCGACAAGGTGCGGCCGGGAACCTTCGAGCCGGCTTGCAACCCGATCGCCCAGGCGCGCATCTGCAACGACCTCAAGACCGAGATGAACATAATAGTGGGTCTCTGCGTGGGGCACGACATGCTGTTCAACAAGCACTCCGAAGCCCCGGTTACCACCTTGGTCGTCAAGGACCGCGTAACCGGCCACAATCCCGCAGCCGTTCTCTACGGCCAGAACTTCTATTACAAACGGCTGCAAAAGGGGCCGATGCATATCGAGTAGTTAATTTACATTGATACGAGTTGATAATCTTTCGTTATATCAATAATTTAGCATTGACATCGTGCCTAATGAACCGCTAAGCTTTAGTACAGCTTTAGCGGTTTTTTTATTTCTCAACCTACCCATGTCCTACCCGCATTGCGGGTCTGGGATCGCGGGTAGGAAAAAGAAGGGGTGCCTATGCCAAAGATCAACCTTACGTTGCGTGAGATACGGCAGATAGTCCCGCCGGAATCGGGGAGGGTGGACTACTTCGATACGGAGTTGCGAGGTTTCTTGCTGAGGGTGTCGGCCGACTTCCTGGATAAGGCAGGGGTGAGGCAGAAGGGCGCTCGGGTTTTCTACGTCCAGGCGGACGTAATGGACCCACCAAAGGGCAAATATGTGACCCGTAAGGCCAAGGTAGGGGCATTCGGGGAATTTACCCCTGACGAGGCACGTGGGAAGGCGCGGGTGCTTCTGCAGCAGCTCCGGGCTGGCCGACCTGTCGTACCCTCAAACGTGCCAACACTTGCCAAGATGCTGGAGATCCACCTGGCCGATAAAAACTTCAAGCCACGGACTGAGCACTCCTACAGGTCGGAAATCCCGGCCAAGTTTGCCAGCTGGATGGAGTTGCCGCTCACGGAGATCAGCAAGATCCCCGCGGACGTCATCATTGACCGTTTTAAGCAGATTGAGAAGATCCACGGGAAAATGTCCGTGAAGAACAACTTCGGGAAACTCCAGGCTATCTTGAACTACGCCAAGGTGAAGTACCCGGCGGCGGTGCCAGTTAACCCCTGCTCGGTCATTGGGACCGCCGGCTTGTGGCCGAAAACAGGTAGCCGGGACGACTGCTTGAGGGGGGGCGATTTTAAAGTCTTCAGCGAGGGGATCAAGTCGTTCAACGAAATCACGCAGGACTGCTACCTGTTCTGCCTTTACCATGGATTACGAAACCGAGAGGCGGCGGGGCTTCGGTGGGAGTATGTCGACTTGGAGGAGGCGACGCTAACTCTTCCGGATACCAAGAACAACCAGCCGCTGAAGGTCCCCCTATCCCGGCAGTCCCTGGCGATCCTTGAGCGGAGGAAGGAACAAAACCCAGAAAACAACCCATTCGTGTTTCCATCTCTTAACGCCAACCACGCAAGCAAAACGGGACATATAGCCTTAAAGGCCGATCTCCTCCAGTACAAGACGGGTCTCAGGCTCACCGTCCATGGTCTGCGAAGGTCGTTCACCACAACTGGAGAAAGACTGAAACTGCGTCGGCAGGACATCGACAAGCTGACGAACCACTCAGACGGGAGTGTAACTGGGAAGCACTACGACTGCACCGACGTTGACGATCTGCGCGCCCCTCTCCAGGCGATAGCCAACGAGATTGAGCGACTCATGATTCAATGTGCCGGTGGCAAGGTAGTGGAGTTGGCGACTGCGAGATCGCATTAAATGTGCTGGTTCTAGATCTCAATCTTTTCTGGTGGGCTCGTAGCCAATTGTACAACGAGATCAAAACCCTTGTTTGTCACCATTTCCTTTACTTTGTCGCGTGGATACCCCGGGCTAAGTGAATAAGAGTAGTTTGCCAATTCTTGTAATAACTTGAAAAATACGTAGGGGGAGTTAGCTGTCCAACGTGTTTTACTAAAATCAGGTTCCGCCTGCACTAATTTGAACAACTGTCCTTCAAACCCTCCTCTAACCAAATCCATCACATCTTCTAGCCTTTCTTGGGCTTCTGTGTGGCTCAGTTCCTCTTTCAAGTGGGATATCGTGACTCCTAAGTATTCTGAGATCTTGTTCAAAAAATTGTCTGTCAAAGCCTTCTTACCGGTTAGCACTTGTCCCACGTAGGCAGGGGAAAAACCAGTATAATCTCCTATCTGCGCAAAAAGCCCACGTGTACCCCACTCCCCACGCTCTCTAAGCTTAAGAATTATCATATTGAGCACATCTTCCAGCCTTTCTTGGGCCTCTGTGTGACTCAGTTCCTCTTTCAAGTGGGATATCGTGACTCCTAGGTATTCCGAAATCTTTATCAAAAAATTGTCTGTCAGAGCCTTCTTACCGGTTAGCACTTGTCCCACGTAGGCAGGGGAGAAACCGGTAGAATCCCCTATCTGCGCAAAAAGCCCGCGCGTACCCCACTCACCACGCTCTCCAAGCTTAAGAATGACCATATTGAGCACATTGTCTTGATTTTTCTTACTTTTTAAAAATTCAGACAAAGTCTGCATAAAAAACACCTTGCTTAACAAAACTGTTTAGTTTAGAATTAGTTTTGGATGCTTTAGAAGTCATTTAGATATTAAAGGAAAAGCGTCCCGACCACAACTTTTTTGAGAGCATGCGGGGGGTGGGATAATGAAATTATTGAGGGAAAAAGAGGTCGCAATACAAATCGGCATGTCGGTTCACTGGCTGCGCAGGAAGAGGATAACTGGAGGAGGTATTCCCTACATCAAAATGGGCGAAAACGGTGCCATCCGGTATGAGTCTGGGGCAATCGAAGCCTTCACGGAGCAATACAGACGCAAGTCCACAAGCGAATAAGTAGAGGACCGAACCTGCGCCAAGAGGGGGGGCGACCATTTGGAGGAATTGAGATCCCGGCCCCAGTTACTGGATTCCTTGTTGTAGTGCCGTTGACGGATCCGGCAGCCAATGGATTAGCACCGGGGGGGGCAGTGTGGTGTTGAACAGCTGATGACACCATAAAGTCCGAATTAACCAATATTGATGCATGCTTTGACGAGATTGATCAAGGAGGATGGCCAATGAAAAAGGTAGAGGTATTGGAGTACTCGGTGGAGCAGACAAGTAAGGAAATAGGGCGAGCAGTTTCAATAATATCGAGGTTCGCCACAAGGGTCTATGATGCTGCCGATTCACTTGATCCTGATAGCCCTGCAACACAAGTCAGAGAGGTAGAAGAACTTTTGTATGAAAGCGGGGATATTCTGTCGCTCCTGGAGGACTCTCTTCGGTGTCTGAATGAGGACGTAGTCCGTGCGATGTTAAAACCGTGACTGCCCGGTAAACCCATTTGCTGTAGGACTTGTAATCCATTTTTTGGGAGCGGCCTTGTCTCACACCCCACCCCAATATTATCTGAAGAACCATGGCCAGGACCTAACCGACTGGCTGGTGAAACACGGGCGGACGGTCGCGGATCTGAACGACCTGCTAGCCTCTGCCATGGTGTTCGAGGGGGGGGCAAGCCGGAGATGGACCCGGGTGTCCGCCGCTTCTTCCGCGGCCGTAAGTTCCTCCCTGTCCTCCTGGCGAAAGCGATCATGGAAGACATCACCATCGTTTCGGACCCGCTGACGGGCCTGATCTACAGGTGGGAAGGCCGCTTCTGGGAAGAGTACGAGCGTGACCACATCGAGCGCAAGGCACTCCTCATGCTCGGCGACGAGGCGAACTCGGCGAAGGCCGCGGACGCTGCCAACATGGTGTGCAAGCTGTCGACGCTGCCGGCGGGTCGCAAGATGGACGACAACCCGGACCTCATCTGCCTGGAGAATGGCATGTTCAACCATGTGACGGGCGAGCTCCTGCGGCACGCGAAGGAGTATTATTTCTCTTGCATGCTGCCGGTCAGTTTCGATCCGAAGAACATCAAGGATTGCCCCAGGTGGAAGCAGTTCCTGGAGGAAGCGGTGGTCGATAAGGCCGTTATCCGGGAGATCCAGAAGTTCTTCGGCTACTGTCTCACGCGCGACACGAAGTACGAGAAGATGATCATCTTCTTTGGCCCCGGGGGTGACGGCAAGTCCACGCTCCTGAAGGTGCTCAAGGCCGTGGTGGGCGCGAAGAACTGCACGCATATCCCTATGGGGCGGTTGGAGGATCAGTTCTACCTCTCTAAGCTGGTGGGGAAGCTCCTGAACACCTTCTCTGAGGTCGAGCAGAAGGCTATGCAGTCCCAGGAGATCAAGGCGATCGTGTCGGGTGACGATATCTCGGCTTCCTTCAAGAACCAGACGCCTTTCGACTTCAGGCCCTACTGCAAACTTGCCTACAGCACCAACAAGCTCCCCAAGATGCTGGACAACTCGGACGGATTCTTCCGGAAGGTGATGGTGGTGGAGATGACCCGGCAGTTCGTCAAGTCGGGGGCGGCGGACATTGACCTGGAGGAGAAGCTCCTGGAGGAGCTGGCGGGTATCTTTGCGTGGGCGCTGATGGGCCTGGACGCGCTAAGGAAGGACAAGGGGTTCAATGAGTCGGAGCAGATGAAGCGCAGCATCGAGGATTACAAGACGGTGAACAACAATATCCTCTACTTCATCAAGCAGCACGTGGTTGCCGATCCTGCCGGGAAGGAGCTTAAGTCCAGCCAGGGCAAGAACCACCCCTCGGTCTACGAAGTCTACACGGAGCGGTGCCGGGGATGGAACCTCCCTCCCTTTGGCGAGCCGCAGTTTCAAAAGGAATTTGCGCGGCTCCTGCGCGATATGGGGGTGGACGTCAAAGACGGGAAGAAGGAGATCGAGATCAACCAGGTTGGCGATAAGAGGCGCGCCAATTGTTATACCGGCTTCTTTATCGTAGACGAGAAGGACAACGGGACGGATCTGTCCTCCCTCCCCGCCCTGTCCCCTCCCCGCCGGTGGCCCATCATGAGAGTGTTCGCAATGGCCGTGCCAAGGGTGATTTGTCCGGGCTGTCCGGGTTGTCCGGGCAGGAAAAAAGGACAACCCGGACAGAAAAAACCCAACAAGGTAAACAAGTTGGGGCAGTCTGTCCGGGTTGTCCGGGGAAAAATGAACTCCTAACGTATGTGCGCGCGCGTGTACAAATGATGGATGTTGTTGCTGTTCTTTTTTTATTCTCTTGGGACTTTTATTTTAACCGGACAAGCCGGACAGAAGAAAGAAGTCGCTGATTTTTATGGTGGTTTTGCTGTCCGGTCTTGAGTGTAGTTGCCCGGACAACCCGGACAGCCCGGACAAAGGGGGAGGCGATGCCGACATTCAGAGCGGAGATGAAAGGATTCAGCGAGGCTGTAGAGGCTTACGGCGTTGGCCCTGTCACTAAGGCGGCGAACTCCTCGTTGCGCAAGGTGGCGGCATCAGGCAAGACGGTCGCCAGTGAGGAGATCCGCAAGCGCTACAACATCAAGAAGTCCGACCTAGATCCGCGCCTCGCGGTAACGCCGCCCAGGTCGAACAGCCTGATCGCGGAGATCACCATCAACGGCAAAGGGACCAGCCTCTCGTACTTCGGTGAGGTCGAGCCGAAGGTGCTGCGGCGCATCGAGCAGGCCTGGGAGACCACCTTCCCGCACGAGCTGGAGTACCAGGTGAGCAAGGTGGAGTGGTGATGGGCGGCCCTCTCATAAAAGTCGCGGGTCCTTCCCGGAGGGGGGCCTCCTGCGGGCTTCCGAGCGCGCAAGAAACGCGTGAGATCCAAGTTTTTCGAGTTCCGGAATTTCGGAGCCTGATTCAATACCAGCAGGTTGAGGTGCCGCATGCTGATCGAAGACTGCCTTGACATCATTGACCGCAACGCCTCCTGGGGATGGATCGTGCGGCAGTTCCTCCCCCAGGGGCCTACCTGCCCCAGCTGCTCGGCGCCGATCTCCAGCGAGAAGGCCCTGGCCCGGTTCTTCGCGATGGAGCGGACCTACTGCAAGGAGTGCGACCGGGTGTTCCGGCCGACGGTCGGGTCGCCGATCCACGAGACCCGCTGGCATCCGGAGGAGTTTGTCAAGTTGATGATCCTCGACCTGGCCGGGCGCTCCCCGGCGGAGATCGGGCAGCACCTTGGGAAATCGGCAAGCTCGGTGCGGGACATGGCCGCCAAGGTCGAGCTGCTCCAGTCTGGGCGGCATTCACTGGTCAGCGGGTCTCCCATGGCCTAGGGATAAAAAGGGCGCGCGCGGCGGAGGGGGCGGGGATAGGAACGAAAGCATCTGGAACTTTATAGGGGTCAGGGACAGTCCGCAGGTCCAAAATTTAAACCTTTACCGATTTTAGGAGGATGCAATGCAACAGGCACAGGTAGCAGGACAGATGATCCAGATCCACGCCATAGGTACCCCTCTCGGTGGCGGCTTCTTCGCCGGGGAGGTCCTCCTCGAGGGCGAGCGTTATGCCCTGGTCGTAGCGCCTAAGGAGGCTGGCGAAGAGTTGGGACTCCAGTACAAAAAGAAAAACCTCGGTACCGCCGACGGCACCCGTAGTGATGAGGACGGCCTGGTTAACACAGACATGCTGAACGATGCCAAGTATCCGGCAGCTCACTTCTGTCGCTCCCTCAGCATCGGCGGGCACAACGACTGGTATTTGCCAAGCCGCGACGAGTTGGCCCTGCTCTGCCAGAACCTGGGGCCCAAGAGAAAAAACACGCCGATGGCGTTCGGCAAAGGTGGAGCCGAAGCCTTTGAAGCGATTCGGTATTGGTCCAGCTCTGAACACGCCTCCTACTCCATGAACGCATGGCTCGTTACTTTCAATAAAGGCCCCCATGCCAACTACAGCAAGGGCTTCTTTGCAGGGGTTCGGACAGTCCGCAGATTCAAAATCTAAGTTGCCACGATAAAGGAGGAGGACGGAACACATGGAAGCTATAAGCAAGGCAGAACAGATGATGAGGGAGGAACTGTCCCGCGCCCTGGAGATGGTGGTGGTGCCATCCGCGGCTGAAAGAGAAATGCGGCCGCTGCCCGCCCCTCCCCCGGCTCGGATACGGCTAGGGCGTATCTTTAGTTCGGGGCGAAGGGAGACACTGGGAAAGAAATCTTGCTGGAGGTGGTTGCGAGTGAGGGGCTGATGAATGACCTGATCATTTCCGCGCTTCAGGAGTGTATCGACCACCTTAAAGGCGAAACTGGCAATGTGGCGGCGTCGGCACCCTAGCGGGGCACAGGCGCGGCTCAGCGGCATCAAAACGGAGTAACAACTACATCAAAAGGAGATCGGCATGGCAAAAATCGGAGTTTTTGAAGAGGCGCCGCAGAAATGGTTCAGGTTCGACGCCGACACGGAAGTGCTGCTCAAGCACATTGAAAAGGGGCGCGTCAACGCCATCCTCTTGCAGGGTGCCGAAGCCGCCAAAAAGATGAAGGCGAGGGGCAGCGACGTGCAGGACATCTTCCTTGGCAAAGAGACCGTCTTCGGATGGCGCAAGGTCGACGCGCACGAAGAGCCGGGCTTCCTGCTACCGGACGGAACCCCGCTGCCGTTCACTGCCGCTAACCGCAACCTGCTCATGACCAAAAACAGGCGGTTCGCCGAGTGGGTGTTTGCCACCTCCACCAATGACCTCGCCTACCTGGACGAGGACGGTCCTCTACTGGAGGCCAGCGACCTCAAGGACCTCGATGAGCTTCTCGAGGAACTGGCGACGACAGGGGAGGAGGACATCCCGGGAAACGCATAGCCGCGTACCTCCGGGCGCGGATCGACTTTCCGGGGGTCTCCTGCAACTCGTGCGAGGAGGCATTCAGAATTGACAACATCGAACCAGATTGTATGGCCGCCGCTGGCTGCATCGTAATGTTCGACAAGCTTACTGAGGAGGATTTTCGCCTGCTGGAGATTCGTTTCCTGCTGGCGAACCTCGGGGAGCTTGGGCTAGGCCAGCAGGTGGCAAAAGAGTATCGGCTTGAGCGGGAAGATCTCCTCAGCCTGGCGTTGATCGAATCTGAATGCAGGGAAATTTCCCAAATAAGGAGGGAAACCGATGAAGGATGTTAGGCTGGTCATCTCCGCCAGCGTCGATAAGGCGGAGAGGGAAATCGCAAAACTTGCAGCTACCGGGCAGCAGGTCACCAGCGTACTCGAGCAGTCGTTTGCTCAGTTGGGGACCCGGTCCTCGATGTCGATCGAAGCTCAGAAGGCCGCATACGTTGGGGCCTTCGAGCGTATCCGCAGCTCCGGTATTGCCACCTGGCAGGAGATCCAGACGGCGCACGCTGCCATGACGGCCAAAGTCGCCGCCCTGGACGCAGGACTGAAGCCACAGGGCATCAAGTCTGTGACGGAGCATCTCAACAACATGGGGAGTGCGGTTGAAAGACTCACCCCCCGGTTTGTGGGACTAGTCGGCACTCTTGCGGCGTTCTATGTCGGATCCAAGCTTTGGGATGGCTTCAAATTCGGCATCCAGGCCGTCGACGACTTCCAGCAGTCGGTGGTGAAGACGGCGGCGATGATCACCTCTTTGCAGGGGGGCAGCGACCTTGCAGGGAACTATCAGAGGGCAAAGCAGTACGCGGAAGGACTCAATGAAGCCCTGATGCAGGTTGACAGCCGCACCAACCTGAACCTCACCAGCCTGCAGAGCATCACCGAAGAGATGGTCAAGCAGGGAGTCGTCCTCGACTACACCAACGAGGACCAGATAGAAGGGTTCACCCGCCTTGCCAACGCGGTCGCGGTCTACAGCCGCAACGGAGCGGATGAAAAGCAACTGCGGCAGGAGGTCTCGGCACTCCTCAAGGGCCAAGTCGATCAAAACAGTCAGCTGTCCTCGATGCTGCAGCGCACTGTCGACGGCCCACTCAAGCAGCAGGTGGAGAAATGGAAGGACTCCGGAACCCTCGTTAAGGAACTTGGCGACCGGCTTGGGGGCTTCGGGCCCGCGTCTGATGACCTCGCCACCTCGTGGAGCTCGGTGAAGAGTTCGCTGGAAACATCCATGAACCTGGTTATGCGCGCCGGGTTCACGGAGATCGTCAAGGACGTTGCCGGCTGGCTCGGTACCATCAACGAATACCTCAAGAGTCACCGAGAAGAGATTGGCGAAAAGATCCGCGGTGCATGGGAAACCGCGAAAAGCCTGATGCAGGATGCGGCCACCATCGCCAAGGCGGTCTACAACAACTTTGAGCCCTTCGCCGCGCTCTTCATCGGCGGCGCGCTGATCACCGGCCTCACCAGGGCAGTTGGGCTCTTCACCACCATGCGGGATCTTGCCGTTTCTACCCGGGCTGCCATGCTCGGCATCGGGATGATCAGCGCCGGGGCTGGGGTTGCTGGGGCAGCGACTACGGCAGGTGTCGCGGGAGCAGCCGGGGCGGCCGGGGGTGTCGCGGCTGGCGCTGGGGTCATGGGCACCGTGCTAATCGGCGGCGGGGCTGCCCTCGCAGGGCTGGGGCTAGGGTACGGCCTGCAGCCTTTGGTGCGCATGGCAGACAAGTCCCTCTACAACAACTTCGGCATCAACCTAACCGGCGAGGAGATGTACAACCAGGAACAGCAGAAGATGGCCGATGCTGATACACGCTGGCGGTTTTTCCAGTCGCAGCATGCCAACTCCCCACAGAACAGGGCGGTGAGCTCGAGCATAATTCCGCAGCTCAACCTTGGGGAGTCTCAGGAGCAGATCAAGGACAGGATCAGCCTGCAGTCAAAGGAACTCGCCGCGTTCAAGGCGGCCCAAGAGGCTGAAACCACGTCGGCAAAGGAGCAGGCCGGCATCCAACTGAGCATCCTCAAGGCCAACTATGGGCAAGGGCTCATCGCCACCCAGGACTACTACGAAAAAGAGAATTCCATCGCCTTGGTTGCATCCCAGAAAAAGTTCGACAACGCCGCCGAGTATCTCAGGAAGGAGCAAGCCTTGCTCGAATACATTGGGGCCAAGAAGGGTACGGACTCGCTGGAGTATAACGAGGAACTGGCTCGAAACAGGAAGATCGTGCAGGAGATGCAGAGCGCTCAGGTCGACTATGCCGAGACCTACCTTGCCGGTGAGGAAAAGATGCGCGCCTCACTGCAGTCGCGCAATGAGGCCTACTCCAAGGCGCGCATACAGGCGCTCGAGGATGCTGGTAACTTCTCGGAAGCTGAGGCTCTCCGCCAAGAGTCCTACCGCAACAGCAAGGAGTACCTGCAGTTGGAAGCCGACGCGCTCGCAGGTAACGAGGCCGCCTGGCAGGCGATGATGGATCTCAAAAAGAGGGAAGCAGGCGCTTCTCTCGCCGCCACACAAAAGAAGATCGAGGCGGAGCAGACGTATGCCGGCGAACTGGCTGTGCTGCAGGACAGGCTGGACGCGCTGAACGGAAAAGACGCAGACGCCATCAAGTTGGGATCCGACTTGAGAGCCGGTCTCAAGGCCGAGGCTGACCTCCGCGACAGGCTTGCGACTGCATGGGCTAAGGGGAACCAGAGCGCTATCACCGCGCTATCTTCCCAGATTCAGCTTCAACAGCAGCTGAACAACCGGCTTCAAAGCGAGATCGACCTCTACAACCGCAAGATGGAGCTTACCGGACAGATTGTCGGTTACAACGGCAACACGCCGATCTATGCGGACTCTTATCAAAAGCAGCAGGCGGCAACGGCTTATGTATCCAACGGAGTTCTCACTGGCGGCGGCGTAGCCACAGGGAAAAATTACTGGGGTGAAGATGTCGACAAATTTGGGAACGTAGTCAATCCATTCAATATGCCTAACTTAATGAGCTTTGATGGTGCCCGCGCCAGCGGCGGGCCTGTTTCCCCGTATGGGACCTATTTGGTCGGTGAGAAGGGCCCAGAGATACTTAGAATGGGTTCGCAAGGCGGTGCCGTAATCCCTATCCCCGCAAACATTAACGAAGTAATGGGTAAGGTGAGCCAAGCGGGTGATGGGAGTTGGTGGGTTGGGGGACAGCAAATTGTCATTGGCTCAGATGGGCTTTTTCATAATGCATTAGGATACAACAAAGTCGTCAAAGGCGACCTCTCAACTTTACCTTGGGATACAGGGTCACGATTAACTCGGCCGCAACTGATGGCTGGGAAAAGCGATTCGGAACTAAAGGGAGCTAGCTTTTATTCGGGGATGCAGACTTCTAGCTTTCAAAATCCGACCTATCAAAAAAAATCTACTGTACCGGCAATTACTGCGGCCGAAAGCTCAAACAAAGGTAGTAGGGCTACTACCCTTACCAACACAATTACTATAACCATCGAGAACAGGGGGACCACGGCGGCGACGATTGATGCACTTGCCCGACAATTGGCGCCAAAACTTAACGAACTGAACCGTCGCCGCATAGGGGCGTAACCGGAGCAAGCATGGGCCCACTTTAGACAAACGGGTGCCGCTCTGACACCGCAGAGGGGTGGGGCTGCCACCCGTCGCTCGAGAAAAAGGTCCTCCTCCTTTTTTAAAAAGCGTTCCACGGCAGCTTATAATTAATCTTTTATCGGAGGAAACGTAATGACAGAACTGAAAGATTTCGTTCAAAAAAGGAAGGAAGCCGCAGGCGCTGTGGCATCCAAAGAGAACCAACGGCAGAACATGGTGCAATGCAGAGAGAAATTGCTCCAGTCGCCCGCCGCGGGGTTTTTGTCCAAAGCTAAAGCATTCTATGATGACGTTTTTGGACGTTTTGTCGCGGGGAAAGCCAGCGAGGCTGAGGCTATCGCTGCCAAAAGGAAATACGACGAGGCTGAGCACCCGACAGCGGAAAAGCGAGGGTTAGTTGAGCATCTCGATAGTCGTATCCGTGATGCATCAGAAGAGCTTAACCAACTGAAGCTGGCCTTTTCCACTGCGGACAGGGAGGCCTGGTTGGCGCTTTCCCGTTACCTGGTCGGGCAAATCAAGGGGGACCTGGCTTTCAGACAGCTTGTGCACCAAGCTTATGCCGCTCGGTGCAGGAGCCGTGATTTTAACGTTGATTTCAAGGACTTCTGTCATGAACTCTTCGAGGATAGAGAGCTCGACAGGTCTCCACGTCTGATTGCCGGAATAGAAAAGAAATACCTATCATAAATCAGTAAAGGAGACCTTACATGCAAACATTATGCAGAAAAGCCGTAGATCTTTTCGAGGGAATGGTTGGAAAACAGATGGCGGCATCGAAGTGTGAAAGGTCCGATGCAATACGCCATGTCGTAGCGAACAATCCAGACGTGCACCGGGCCTATGTCAAAGCTACAAACATTCTGAGAGACACGTCCGACGTACCGACGTACAAACAAAAAATGACGGTAGTGCGTGACTGAAAACGGGGGGGAAGGCTCATGTTTCCGAGGTACGACCGCTACTCGAAGCAACCCAGGCATTTCTGAACGGCTTGGCGAAGGTGCTGTCCGAGGCCGTCTCAGACGATCCCGAAGTATGCGCCGCGCTGGACCACAGCCGCGCGATGTGCCGTGCCCACGCCGACCTCATCGAGGAAATCAGCGCGAGGTCAAGGAACTGGCGCGCGAGATCGCCAGAGAGGTGGTCGCCGAGCAGCGCCGTCAGGAGTTGGCAGCCTACGATGCTGCGTCTATGGATGACGACCAGGTGGCAAAGATCCAGCGCGCGAAGATGCGCGAGCTCAAGAGAGCGAAGAAACCGTGAACCGGGGCCATATCCTCATCCGCGTCGAGCCGTCTAGACGAAGATGAAAAAATGGGGGGGCGGTATTAGTGGACACCCTTGGCGGCAAGCAGGAGATATCAGGAACTCCTTGTCAGGCCGGTAACGGAGCACTAAAGTCTCCTCGCCGCTGTACCGTGCAGCGAATGAAGATGCAGGAACGCTGAACCGGATCTCCGCCCACCCTTGAAGCCTTCAAGCGACCAGTCTAGCTGGGCCCCGTTTGAAGGCTTTCTTTTGCTGTTCTGTCATATCTCCAGCAGGCCAAAATCATGTTACCATCAACGCCTCAGGCGAGGGGCCGCGGAAGGCTGTTAAGTCCTGAAACTGTCAGCAGAATTCGGATTGAAAAGGGGCTGAATCTTACGTTTTAAGTGAAACTCGTATTTTGTGCGGCGCCGCCGGTTCTTTTTTGGGTCCAGTTTCTGGTTGAGTTTCTGGTGAAATTTTTTGGTGTGTTTCGTCGTTCTGGGTCTTTTTGTCTGCCCGGTGCGTCATTGCCGTCTAAACAACAAGGACGGAGGCGCGCAAAAATGGCAGACCCCAACAACCCGAAAACAGAACCTACCTGCCTGGCACCTAACGGCTGCCGCCAAACAAACCCTGAGGGGGCGGAGCCTGTCCGCTGCAGAGTTTGCAACAGACCCCTCAAAACAGAAGCACCCATCGCGGCCGGAGTAGGTCCCACCTGCGCGGAGAAGTTGGGGATGCTCGACTCAGAATCCAAGCCTCCGCGGAAAAGGAAGAGGATCCCGGTAGACCCAAACCAGCTGGGCCTGTTTGACGCCATGCAACCGAGGTCCAAAGGGTTCGCTCAAGAGGTCCTTGGCGGGCGCGCTTCCGAACCTGGGAAGGAGGAGCAGCCCCCGGGCGATCCCTGCGGTGAGCTGGGCTGCACCATTACGGTCAAGGTGATGATCGTATGCCCTGATGGGCGCCCCACTCTGCACGTTGTTATTTCGCGGGGAGGTGTCGCATGCAAAGGTTGCTAAACGAGAAAGAGGTCGCGGAGCAGATGGTCCACTGGCTGAGGAGGAAGAGGGTAACGGGCGGGGGGCATCCCCTTCATCAAGCTCTCAGATGGTAAGGGGGCAGTCAGGTACGAGCAGAAATCTGTCGAGGAGTTTAAACAGGCAAGGGGTAGAAGGTCAACAAGCGGGTAGATCTACCCCTGATGTTTAGAGCGTATGCGCCAGAAAACTTACAGATCAATCTCCCTCGAGATCGATTTCCGCTATCCCTTGACGAAAAGAGCTTACTACCCCCGGCGTCCAGAGCGTTCAGTTTCCGTAGTGCGGGCCGTTGGCACACTTCACGCGCCATGAAACGCTGAGATCGAGGTGGCACCCGGGCTTGGTCTCCTTCAGTGTCCTGGGCGCTCAGTTCACCAGGGGCGGCTGGCCGTTCCGCCTCCGGCGTCCTGAGCCGCTGAGATCGAGGGGCCGGCAGTCCTGGTTGCTCCAGCGGCCCGAGGAGTTGAAATCGGGTGTATCTGTAGAGTCCCTCTCCAAGGCGTTGCCATTGAAATCAAGCGGCCTGAGATAGTACGTGATGGACCATTTTGAAAATAAAAACCGCGGAAGAGCCTAATTGACCAATAGCAGTTAATTCCTTCTATGGGGCTCCGGCGGCCAAATTAATTGACCAAATCTTGTTAGATTCTATAACAAGATTTAGCGCAATTCATTATGCTGCTTATGACGGTGTTTTCCAAAAAGACGGATCTTGAAAAAACCCAACAGACATAGCACTGACTGAGTGTCTAGGCTTGCCGCCTGGGGCACATGGTGCGCAGCCAGCTTGTTGCCGTCGCAAGTTCTATGCACAGGTCCCCTATTTACCTCCTAAAACCCCTGATCGGTCCAGCTCTTCATCATACAGCGATAATCTTTATCGTTTTGCGATACCACTTATCGTTATGCGATAAGTTATTGATTTTACAATATAATTCGTGTTGACGGGGTGAATAGGATTGATGTACCGTTAGCAAGCCTTATCAGGATAAGACAAGTCTTCAGGGGGGGGGATATGTGCAGGTTGATGACCGAAAAAGAGGTTGCCGAGCAGATAGGGGTATCGGTGCACTGGCTGAGGAGGAAGAGGGTAACTGGTGGTGGGATTCCCTTCATCAAGCTCTCCGATGGCAAGGGGGCCGTGAGGTATGATCAAGGCGCGGTCGAGGCGTTCATGCAGGGCAGGGTGCGGAAGTCCACCAGCGGATAACGCAGATTTAAAACTACACCCTTGAAATTGTTGTGCTTATTGTTTAAGGTGTTGCCTCAACTTTGAGAGTGCTTTGTAAACCTTGGCGGCATATTGGTATGGTTGACATGCATGTACCATACCGAGGATATCCTCGTAATGGTTACCACAACGTAACCTGAACAGGGTCAGGAGGGGAAATGTCGGAAATTGCTGAACGTCACCATGAAACCTTTGAGAGCATTAAGCATGTGGATGAGGATGGTAATGAATTTTGGTATGGCCGGCAACTAGCTAAGGTTCTGGAGTATTCAGAATATCATCATTTTATGCCGGTGATAGAAAAGGCGAAGAAAGCATGCGCTGTCAGCGGTTATGAACTAGAAGACCATTTCGAGACTATAACCGAGGTGGTGGAAATTGGATCTAACGCTAAACGTGCCGTCACCGGGATCAGGCTCTCTAGATATGCTTGTTATTTAGTGGTGCAAAATGGCGACTCGTCGAAGCAGGTTATTGCTAATGGGCAAACATATTTTGCACTCCAGACAAGAAGGCAAGAGCTTGCCGACCAAGCCCCCTTTGGGCAATTGTCCGAGGACGAGAGAAGACTAATGCTCCGCGATGAGCTCATTCATCACAACAAAGCTCTCACTGCGGCTGCGAAAGGTGCCGGTGTAGAGACGGGTCTTGACTATGCCATATTCCAAGATCACGGTTACCGAGGTTTGTACGGGGGGCTTGGAGCAAAAGATATTCACGCTCACAAGGGGTTGAAAAAGTCGCAAAAAATCTTGGATCACATGGGAAGTACGGAACTCGCAGCTAATCTCTTCCGTGCCACCCAAACAGAAGAGAAACTTCGCCGCGACCGCGTGAAGGGAAAGAAGGCCGCAAATGAAGCCCATTTTATTGTCGGAGCGAAGGTTCGCAAAACCATCGAGGACCTGGGTGGTACCATGCCTGAAAATCTTGAAACCCCGGAAAAAAGCATCGGCCAACTGGAACGAGCAAAGAAAAAGCTTTTGGACGGAAAGTGATTTTACTGACCTACCCATGTCCTACCCGTTAAAACATAACTAGAAATAAATACAGTCAACACGAGTACTTGCGGGCTATTTCCTCTTTGCTGCAAAAGGGGCCGATGGCGGTGGAGTAGCGAGCCAGCCTCAGCCTTTCCGCAGGACCAAATACAGCCCGCCGACCGCGCATCGGCGGG